>Ga0228711_1000427_pt1 | contig 50434 bp, 27 predicted proteins | sample MedpolnodulmetaG_2_FD_177996 | JGI IMG/M metagenome (GOLD analysis project Ga0228711, IMG submission 177996) | Root nodule microbial communities from Medicago polymorpha collected in Santa Monica, California, United States - brown nodules | ecosystem: Host-associated > Plants > Roots > Nodule... | reverse complement strand
GATCATTAATCAGTAATCAACAATTTAAATTTGAATCAAACATTAAAATTAAAATTAACTTTTTCAAAAAAGTCAGTTTCCTGACTGCACCATAGAAGCTTCCTAAATAATAGGCTTAATAGATTCATTGGTCCCCTAAATAATTTCATGTTTTCATTTTGATCCCACAATTACAATAAAACGTACGTTTTAAGTCCCTTACATTTTCCTCCGTTTGCCAAATAAATCCCAACTGTTAATTTTAACTTCGAATATATATGGTGGACCAACCTTAAAAGTGGTTCATCGTAGACCTTATTAATTTTAACCATTCGATCTATTTATCATAAAAAGGACAGTTAGATCTTCACCTTCTTGTTCATGATCTTCATAAAATAATGTTAAAGATGTGAAATACCTAAAATACCCCTAATGCCAAATTAAAAATCCCAATTTCTTTTCTCTTTTTCTTCTCCAACGAGCATAAAACAACTCCTCATCATGAAACAGTAAATCAACAATAAAAAGATCAATAATCCTCAACACTAGCAACTATTCAAGCTGCATCATCATAAAAACGTCATCCCTGCAAATCGAATTCATCTCTTGTCAAATCAAAATTTGTGTTCAAATGGAGTTAGGGTTTGGAAAATGAATTTGGGGGAAAGCCAGAATGCAATGAATCATGTTTAGAACAAAAATCGAAAACGAAAGTAACCCAGAAACACAAATCGAACTGAAAAACAAGTGGAATCGACCGGAATTCCGAGTTACCATTCTTCTTGTCGTTTGGCGATGTGTTGCTATGGGAGTTTTTGGCCCAGCTGTTCTATTGCTTTGCTGCTGTTCTTCGTTGTTGTTGTTCTTCGTGTTGCTGCTCCAGAAATTGCTTCACGACCAACATCTAATTTTTTATAACCAGTCATCACTTATCCCTGTGATAACTTTTTTTTTTTATTAAACAATCAATTACTAATTTTAAACTTTTTAATCCCATCTATTGGATGTTTAGACCGTTGGATTAATCTTACGTTTGGGCTTAAACAACAATCTCATATAATTAATTGAATGGATGTAAAACAAAGAAAAAAAACCACTGCCACATTCAGGTTCTGCCGGATACCGTAACTTCGAAAACTGATTTAACCCATTATTTTTCTGGGTATGTTTGTATGAATGTATAGATATGATCAATGAAGATGAAAATATAGAAAATGAAGAAAACGAAAAAAAAATTAAGTGTTGGTGGTAAGATAAAATAGACATGTCTAATCTATGGTACTCTTTTAAAAAAAAAAATCAAACGGTTGAAATTAAAATAATTAATAGGATCTGTGGTGGACCACTCTTAAGGTTGGTCCACCATAGACATCATTTGGGGTTAAAATTAACAGTCATGATTTATTTGGCAAACGGAGGAAAATGTGAGGGACTTAAACGTGCGTTTTATTAATTATGGGACTAAAATGAAAACTTGAAATTATTTAAGGGACTAAAATGAAAACTTGAAATTATTTAAGGGACTATTGAATCAAATAAGCCTGAATAATATGATGTTGCTTATGTGTGTTTAATCACAGTGCCCATCAAACCAAGCATCTCCTCACTCTTGGCTTGTGTTATTTGCAACTCCAAAGTCACCTGTCAAACAAATTAGGAACAAAACATTAACAAACGTTGTCTACGAACAGAAAGAAGAAAACCGCATATAACGGTTAAAACACATGATCAATCACATAAATGTGAAATCTTTTCAACTCTTTTGTATCAACTTAGAAAGAGGATACAACGTTTATTATGTTCTGAATAATGGTTAAAACAAAAACTTAGGGAACGCAAGAAATATTTCATTTCTCAAAATCACCACAACAACTGCAAATTCTACTTTGGCTATATTTCATGATTTATAAAACAAAAATGAATAACATCATAGACGCGCATTCAATAAAGCACAACAATATTTGCAGTTAACAGTTTGTGAAATCAACAGGACTTGAAGTAAAGTGCTCAATTTTTTCAAAGTACATAAGATAAACCGAAAAGTTTGATTTTAAAAAAGGAAACTTGACATTCCAGATTTCAATTTACCTTAATCACTTAGCTTGTAACTCTTACTAAATATAAGTACAAGGCATGGTTCAGAGAAGTTATAGCCAAAACAAAATTGAGACTGGTTCAGAGAAGTTATATTCCTTATAGTTAAAATTACAATAAAAACTTTTTGTCAAAACAAAATTACGACAACTTGCTTGTAATTCGTACTGAAAAAGAACAAAGACGATGAACTTTAACAAACAAGTTAGAGCACCTCGGTTGAAAATTTGAAATTAAATATGCTCACCTCTTTGAAAATGTTGCTATGTGAAGTTTGCACAAACCCCTGCATCAAATCCACAAGCTAAGTCAACAGGAGAGAATTTAACAAGTAGAATAGAAACCACTTGAAGCAAGAGACTGTTAGGAACTTAGGATTTAGAATAATGGCTAACTAGAGCAGTTAAAGTAGTTAAGAGTTGTTAACTAGTTGAGGTGGTTAGTTACAGTGCTATTTCTATAAATAGGAGAGCACAAAGGGCAGAGAGCATCTTTGAATAACGCAATTGTGAATAGAGTATTCTCTATTGTGAAGGGGAAACTCTTGGAGGAGAGATTATCTCCTATTCTATCATATTTCTTAAATAAAGTGTTCTTTCTATTCCATTCCATTCTTGGGTTCCTAACAAAGACAGAGAAAGAAACTTCTCGATTCTAGAGTACAAGAAATCAATTCATATGAAGCCATAGTTCCAAGAATATTCTTCATAATAAAATGTTTCATAAACTACAAAAAGGGAGTCTAATGTATACTGCACACTTTCTTTTCAATAAATATTGTAAAATGATTGATTAATTCAATGACTTTGGACCACAGCCTTCAAAATGAACACTGTGTTAATATTTTTGACAAGCAGAGTTAGATACTATGCATATGTGCCTTGAACTGCATGCAATACTGAAAATCTTGTCCATCAAATGGATAAACATGTTTAACAACAACTTACAGTAAGTTAAATGCACAGTTTTTCTAACATCCAGCGATTAAATTAAGAAGTAATGCTCATTTACCATGGTCCTCGCGAGATTAAGTTTACCATTTATAATGTGTCAAGGTTATTATAGAACTTGGCTTTTATAACTAAGGATAAAGTGAGAAATTGCCAAGTAAGTGCAAGTTGAACCTTAGTGTAGCATACACATTAAACAAGGAAAATGTGCATAACGGTTTAACGGTTATGATTATGCTTATGGATTAGTTAAGAACTCACTGAGATAATATATCTCACCCCATTCAATTTCTATTTTTCAGATAAACAGATAGAAAGGCGAGAATTCAATGCTTAGCTGTTGAAAATTAGACACATACTTATTATAGTTATGAATACTTATGAATTCCAGTTCATGTATTTTCCTGTATAATGTACCTTTGTCTTATGTATTAAGACAGGTTTTTATTTCTCCTTGTATTTCAATTCTATATTCCAGTTATCCAGTATCAGAAGTGATATTCTAAATGATATTCTAGATTATCTATTTAGGGTGTTACATTTTGGCCAAGTTCATACATTTCCCTGTATAATGTACCTTTGTCTTATGTATTAAGACAGGTTTTTTTTTTCTCCTTGTATTTCGACTCTATATTCCAGTTATCTAGTATCAGGAGTGATATTCTAATGATATTCTAATGATATTCTAAATTATCTATTTAGGGTGTTACAGTTGTAAGACACCTCATGCATTTAATATGAAGAAGAAAAAAATAGAGAAGCAGCGGACAGACCAGTTTTTTGAACAGGTTGATGGACTCTACATTTGACTCTCCAATTTTAACCTGAAAAGTTTTGATCCCCAACTTCTCAATAGCAAAGGCCATCATTATCAAAACAGACTCCTTTCCAAGTCCTTTGCCACGGCTATCCTAACAAAAAAACAAAGTGATCAAAAGTGAGATCAAGGAGATTTAATACTTTGCAGTCAAAGACTAAATCAACCCAAAACATAAGACTTCTAGATGAAAGACCCCGGGAAAGCTTTTATATCTAGAACGTGCATAATCAAGCGATTTTAAATTTAGAACATAGATGGTACAGTACAGAACAAACAACGAATACAAGTTTTCCAAAACTTTGTCCATGGTCTGCGGTATGGTTTATAAACTCAGTTCATCATAGTGCAAAATGCAAATGATTGAATATTTAGAATTGCGATGGAAACACGCAAATACACCAGTTAAAAAGTATACATATGCAAGCATATGAGACTAAGGCTTTCAACCAATTGAGACCAAATACAAATTTTGAGCATTTCCTTATGTTTTAGAGATGACAATTTACAAACAGAACATAAAGTTGACATAAACAGAGACGAGTGAACTAAGTGACATACTCTACTTGATTTATAAAGGCCTGTACTAAAGTAATTTTCATCTATATTCTCCTATTTTTTACACCTCTAAATTTTATCTGAGATATCTATTAAACCATTGATCAAATATTATACATAAGTAGCGCTGCTCTTGTTAAACAACACCAACTTGCTTTAATTGGATATGGTCTTCATTTCTAAGTAAATCCCCAACACATGCATCATCAATCAGTTACAATCATGACAATACTATGAAGCACTAACACAGACACGACACTGACACGTTGACACCGGTAATTATTTGAATAAAAATGACATAATGGAATGTAATCACATGCTCCAGTGTCACATGTCCGACACCAGACACGCCTTCAATAAGAAATGTTGGCGCGAAATCAGCAACTAGTTTATCTATGAGATAAATTTATAAGTAAGTACCTGGTTTGTTCAGCTATCATAATTTCAACTTCTGCTATTTGAGGATTATTGATGTCATTCATGAAAATATTTACATCACCAACCATAGCTGCAAATAGCGGCACATTGTTACTAAAAAATCGAATAATTAAAAAATGAAAAATAATAAAAGAAAACAAAAAAAACAATATTGACCTTCAACGTGGGGTTGACCATGAGAGAAGGTTCCAAGAAGCAAGTCCTTATCCAAGACAATGAAAGTTTCCTTGTTGAGATCACGTGACCATGAGAGTTGCATCTGATACTCTTGTTCGAGAGAAAGGGGTTCGGAAGCAGTGGCTTGAAGAAGAGAAGGGTCTTGCATCCATTCATGATATTTGGGAACGTGAGGTTCCATGTAAGGGACCAGTATGACCTTCTCTCCTTCTAAACTCACACTTCCTTTCTTCCTCGCCGCCGCCGCCATCGAACACCGCCGCTGCGCTTTGCTCTTGCCACGGACTGACCAATTGATTTTTTTTTTCTGCAGCTTATGCGTTACGGTTTTTCTTTTTTGCTTGATTATGTTGTTTTGGAGTAAATTTAAGCTACCTTCTTATTGATTTTTTTGTTTTTTAAATAAAAATTTAAAACTTTTGAGCAGATGAAATTCGATATTTACTTTGTACTAGAATAATTCGATAAAGTACCTTCTAAAAAAAGCGCTTTTTTTATAATGCATAAAATTGAATAGAATGAGTTTTGACCAAAAGTTGTTGAATGCTACTTCAAAAAAGGACAAAACATAGGTACAATTCCTTAAGTGTTTTTCGTATGGTTAACTAAAAATACAATTCTTTTGGAGATAACAAACTTTTGAGAGAATTATGGATTTAAGGAAATCATAGTAAATTTAGTTAAGAACCATACAGAAAGCACGTAAGGAATTGTACCTAAGTTTTTTTCCTTTAATTAAAAGTACAAGTGTAGTTGCCCAAAAAAATTGTACTTATGCATATTTTACACATTTGTATTGTAATAAACTAGGCATATCTTTTTCTTATTAAAAAAACTAAACATATCTTTTTCAATAACACTAGCAATGTAACAAATATAATATTATATAATATCAATTCTTATCTTTTTGACTGACACTAAAAATATGGTATTCTTAAAACAAAATTTGTTATAGAGATAATTGGAAAAGAAAAAACTAACTATTCTCATTATATACACACACACATATACATATTATTTATGTTATTATTTGAGCCTCCTTAGATTATTTCTCCTATTCAAATATTTAACAAGTCATTTGATGATACGAATTTGTATTCACGTTACACAAAATAAACGTCATTGAGTAAATATAGTATTTGTAAAAATATATCTTTATATTTTTAATATTTTTTCCCTTCAAAAAATATTTTAAACATTTTATTATTTAGTATGTTAATTCATAATAAATTCAAAGTTTTGTCATTGTGAGTTTATCTCAGTTGATAAAGATAACGCATAAAGCACTACCAAAAAAAGAAAGAAAAAGATAACGCATAAATATATGCAAGGTCTAGGGTTTGAAGTTCGAACCCCTGACACCATCAAAAAAGTAATAAATTCAAAATTTTGTTAAATATTTTGCCAAACAACCTTTAACTTAAAAATAACTTTAAAACTAAAAAACAATAAAGAAACCAAACAGCTTTAACTTATTCCTTAAAGAGTTTCATTTTAACTTTGTTTTAAAGTAGCTTTTAGACCGATAAAAAGTCTGGCCTACATTTTTTTTAGGGAATATTTACTTATTATTAAAAAATTATCATGTATTTATTTCGAATTTCCCATAAAATAGTGTATTTATTTTAAATTTTTTTCCCACGGGATCTATTTATTTATTTGAAGTCTTCCTTAAAAAAAATGTATTTATTTGAAGTTATTTTGTAAATAAATCATCTAATAATTTGAAATATTAGGAAATTTTTGAATAAAATTTATTCAAAATAAAAATTTAATTCAACGAATAAACTTTATAATGACTAGCATAAAGACGGACACTACCGTGCTCGTCTATCCGCTTGCTTTACCGTGTTAATCTGTGTGTATTTTATTATGTTTGTATGCATAATTTTAATTATAATTTTTAAATTTTTAAATATTAATGAAAATTATTTGTAATGATGATTTTTTTTACATATATATTTAATAATGATAATAACTCTTAATTATTATTTTTCGAGAAAAATATAAAGATTGTTTTTGCCAAACAAGAAGAAAACCCAAGGTCCAATAAGATTTACTTTACAAAATAAAGGAGAGTGGCTCAATACTCTATAATATATTTGGCTAAACAAGAACATATTTATACGCTGACAATATCCCACACAAAGTACCACCCACAATATCATGTTTGTGATCAAATTCAAATACAGTAACATACTAATGCCTTGACAAAATATTTAAATGGACTCGAAATTTTGCGTTGCACACACATCTTGTTTCATGTTTGGCTCGTGCTTTTGAGTTTCCATTGTTAACCTCATATTCTCGATGTATCCTTGACACGAACAAACAAAGGTTTAATGAACAATTTGATCGTTGCGATTCCTCGCCACTTAGCCCTTGTGAACTGCAAACCCAAACATTATAGTAACCCAAGAGTCAAACATACAGGCAACGTCTAACCAGCTAGTACATGTTCTAGTGGAGATCGATTAAAACTTACTATGAAATTAAGGCAAAGGATACATGGGTGAATTTTCCATATATTGGTTCATTGAATGATGGCAGAGAATCACTTCAAGAAACGGTTATGCTTCCCCTTAGAAGGCTAGATCTATTAGAAGGTGATGGGGTTTGCAAGTCATGTAAAGGGGTATTGATTTTAGGACCTCCCGGTACCAAAAAAAAAATGTCTGTAAAGGCAGTTTGCAAACGAAGATAGGACAAGCTTCATTAACGTATCTTCCTCCATCATGAGTAGAATGTTGTTGGGACAAAGTGAAAAGAACGTTCGAGCTCTGTTTTTACTAGCGACAAAGCTGGCCACAACAATAATTTTTATTGTTGACTTTGATGGCATTTTGGACGACGATCTAGATAATACGGGAACACCACACGAATGAGGATTAAAATTGAATTCATGTCCCTTTGAAATTGTTAGTGTTTAACATTTAAAATGATAAAATATTTCAATATTTTAAAAATATGAAAAACGACAAAATCAATATTATATGTATGTGTGCGCGCGCACATACACATCCTCCCCCTACATGGGCGCTCGCGCGCACACTTACACGCATATATTTGTGTGTATGTGTGTGTAATGCTACAAATTAATATAGATTTCCCCTCACGCTCAAATTTTATGGGTTTGGCTTTGACATTTGTTAAAGGAATAAACATAGATGTATAGCTAGTTAATGTAAGACATATATAGCTTATATAAGATCCACTTTAATATGCATATGCAATAAATTCAAGTTCAGGGGCACGTTATTTTCTTGATTTTGGAGCGTGACAGGCATATTGATATCTATGACATAAAAAAAAAATAATTAGAGACTATCTACAAAAGTCAATATTAAAAAATAGGCTAAATATGTCCTGGATCCTTTAAGTTTAACATTTTTCTCTAGTTAGTCATTTGAGTTTTTTAAGTTTGTTTCTAACGTTATCCTTTTCCGTCCAACCTTTATGTGGCTATCAAATTATGACGTCACAAGGCCATATCATTAAAATAAAATAAAAAACTGAGTTTTCTATGATCTTCACTTTCTTCCCCTTCATGTACATCAACATTCATCATTTTCTTTGGACTTTCTCCATCATTTGAACTATCCACCATCTCTTATTGCTACGTGGGTTAGAAACGATCCTTGTGGAGAAGCATGTCATGGGGTGATCTACAATAACACAGTTATTGAGAATCAATTTGCCTAGAGAAGGTCTTAATGGCACATTGAGTCATTCACTTGGTAAGTTAACTTCACTACATGCAATTGTAGCATCAAGAAACAACTTAACTGGTAAAATATGAGGTTGTTGGATTTGAATGATAACAGTTTTCAACCTTCATTGCCCAAGTTTCATGACGGTGTTGAAGTTATCATTGAAGGTAACCCACTTTTAGATAATCAAACCCAAATGAGTCATGCCTCCATTGCCATCAAATCCTCAAGCGAGTAACTCCAATGGATCCAAAACAGTAGCTATACTGGTTGGAGTGGCAATATTTGAATCTATAGCTGGTATAGGTATTTGTCTCTTCCTATGCTATTATTTAAGGAAGAGAAAGAAGGAAAAAGCCTCATTTGATGGTTCTTTCTCTGTTCAATTATTATGCGCAAGGCCACAAACAATTTCACTTTAGAAAACGAGTTTATGTTTGAAAAAGGAGGGATGACAATAAATGTTGGTAATTTATACGAAGAGGAAGAAGACGAAGATCATAGAAAACTCGGGAAATTATTTTTTAATGAATTATCCTTTTCACGTGAGCATTTAACAACCATTTTAAACGTTGCAAGCTTTGTGTGACTTAAAAGACCAATTTAAAACTTAAAGGACTAACTCGAAAAAAACATTAAACTTAAAAGACTCTAAAAAGTATTTGGCCTATTTTTTAATATTGACTTTCGTATATCGTCTCTAATATGATTTTTTTTTTATGTCATAGATATAAATATACTTGTCATGCTCCATAAAATTTGAGTTGTGAGGAAAATATTTATATTAATTTGTAGCATTGTGCGCACACATTCACATAAATATATGTGCGTAAGTGTGTGTGCGCGAACGCCCATGTAGGAGAGGATGTGTGTGCACGCGCGCACACATACATATAAATTTGATCTATGTGATGCATTTATAGGAAAAAAGGAGAGTTTTATGGTGGTCATGGTATGTTTATGGTGGAAAATTGCTTTTTTTTTTTGGTACAAAATTGCTACTTTTAATTTAATAAAAAAGTAAAAGGAATCGAATGGTTTTAATGAATGATGAATTTGGAAAAGTGAAGGAACGAGGGATGATTAGGTGGACGCAAACACAATAGATACATTTTTAATCCTCACCGTTAAATTAAATCATGTTGTTTTAATTAACATTTCTCAAGATAGATACGAATTCTCATCATATACACTCCCAATATACACACACACACAAGAATGTATACTGTTTACTAGATTTCCACTTGTATCAATGTAACGTTGGTAGAAACTATTACATACATTACACACACAAAAATTGGATATAACTTTTATTAATAGTGAGATAAAAATAGTCTAACCAAGAATGATTCTACCCATAAATTAAACTCGGGTTCTTTTAAACGATCCATCCTTGGTGAAACTCATTTACCACGCGAGCTCAATTGCTTTGGTTTCTATTGAATATAACTTTGATAAAGAAAGAGCTATAATTTTTTAGAAAAATTATATTTGTACAATCAATTGCTTTTGTGAGAACTTTATCTCACATACTTATATTATGTTTTTATTTTCTCTCTATTAAAATTTGAAGGAAAATTTTAAAGGGACTAAAATAAAAAGTTGATATATTTATAGGGATAAAAAAACATATTTAACTTTAAAATTAAATGAGATGAAATAAAATTTATTAATTCAACGATGAAACGAGTTTAAAAATAAAAATAAAAATAAAAATCAGATGAGTCATTCACAACACAATAAAGAAAGGAACCCCTCAAAAAGATAAACAATATTACTAATAAACAGATTTGTTTAATTCTCTCACGTAATACATGTGTTGTAGGCGTGTCATCAAGATCACATATACTGTATACATAATTCAAATCTAGATCCACCGGAATTTTCAGTTCCCTCCAAACGGCACGTCTCTTTGAAAATCCCAATTTTCCCTCCACAATTTTTAGCTCTGAAATCAATCAAATTCAAATCGAAAGCAAAGCCTATATTTCATTCCTTTATATACGCTTTCTTCTTCCACCACTAACCCAATCAACACACAAACCCTCTTCTCTCCAAATTCCCTTTCAAATTCAAATTCAAATTAATCCAAATGGCTTCTTCCTTGGGCGTTGGCTCTTCTCACTCTCACTCTCACTCTCACTCATCATCCGGCGAGATCCATCTCTTTGTGGGTCCCATGTTCGCTGGCAAAACGACATCACTTCTTCGTCGTATTAAGTCCGAAGTTGATAACGGCAGGTACTCATCGTTCACTCCCAGATTCTTTTTTTCTTGTTATTTTTTTATTTTTTAATTACGAAGTAATAAACCTTGGTTCAAGGCTAGTTGACCCTGATTAAATAATTTTTAATTTGAATTTTGTTTAGGTGATTTTGATGAAATGTTATGATTATTAGGCTGATCTATTTTTCTAATTGTTAATTGTTATAATTTTTTTGTGAAGGAATGTGGCGATGTTAAAATCGAGCAAAGATAATAGATATGCAGTTGACTCTGTTGTGACGCATGATGGGATTAAATTTCCGTGTTGGGCATTGCCAGATTTGATGTTGTTCAAAGATAAATATGGTCACGAGGCCTATCAAAAGGTAATTTCAATGTTCTATCAATCATATACTGATTCTTTTAGCAGTTTTGATTTGTCTTGCAATGTAAAGATACAAATTTTAGTAGCTATAAGTGTTGGAGTAATCATATCAATGGGAATTTTAATTATAATGATTCAAATTGTGATCAATATATGGTTCAAGGTAACCCCACTTGGGTTGGCCTTGTGGTGTTGACGTAAGACTTTGGAGTGTGATCCCCATAAGTTCTCGGGTTCAATTCCTTCCGGTGTCAATATCAGTGGGCTTGTCCATAGATCTGGCTTTAAACTGGACTCCACAAATGGACGGTTGGATTGGACCCCTTGGATAAATTGGTCCTTAGACCGGATACTGAGTTTTGAAAAGAAAAAAATACGGCTCAAGGTTTTAAGTAGTTGCCAATGTCATTTTGTTTATGCTGGGATTCCTAATACTGTGAAAGATTATAATTAAGTGTTATTGTTGCAATTGCAATTATGGTTGTGATGTGGTTGTGGTTACATAAGAAAAAAATCTCGATGTTACAATTGGTATCACTGAAGGTTTTCTAAATCACGATAGCATTGATTGAATCAACTGGTTGTAAATTAATAGCATTACGTGTGTTTTGAAGTAGAGCTATAGCTTTTCTTCATACAATATTTGCTTAATTATGTCAGTGATGTGGTGTGGGATATATTAGAAATTTGATGTGATTAAAATTGATGTCACTCAAGGTTTTTTAAAATCTTGGTAGCATTAATTGTAAATTAATAACATAACACATGGTTTGATGTAGAGTTATTATAGCATTTGCTGACTGTGTTATTGTTTTCGATGCAGTTAGATGTGATTGGTATAGACGAGGCTCAGTTTTTTGAGGACTTATATGACTTTTGCTGCAAGGCTGCTGATGAAGATGGTAAAATTGTTGTTGTTGCAGGCCTGGATGGTGATTACTTGAGGTATTATTTGGAGAACAATTGCTAAGGCTTTTAGTGTATAGTTTTACTCAAATGAAATTTCCTCTTTTACAACTTTCCCTTCTAAATTTCTAATTGTGTTTTCTGGGTCTTCAGGAGAAGCTTTGGCTCAGTGCTTCACATAATACCAATTGCTGACACTGTAACTAAGTTAACAGCTCGTTGTGAACTATGCGGTAAACGTGCCTTCTTTACCTTGAGGAAGACGGGAGAGAAACAAACTGAACTAATTGGTGGGGCTGATTTATACATGCCGGTTTGCCGCCATCACTATGTGAATGGTCAAGTTGTTGTAGAAGCTGCCAAGAAGAGTGTCTTCGGATCTCAAAAAGTTGGATGTGGTTCCCTTATTGAGGCAGCTCCAGTTGTTTAATAAATAAATTAATAGGAATATAAAATGGTCTTTATGTGGCCTTAACATGTTTACTTGATTCTGGTGTGTATATGTGTTGTGTGATTCAGGCAGTTTGTTCAACAACAACTCAACAAGCCATGCTGAATTGCATTTCACATAATCTATCTCTTTTTTTTTTTTACTTTTTTCAGCCTTCTGAATTCTGATTATGTGTGTGATATATACAGGAGTTCGTTTAAGCTCCTATTTTGTCATAATGTACTATACTTTACTAATCAATAAAGAAGTCCTTGTTCACAAGTTATGACAACTTTTGGTCCATGGGAAACATATTTGGCTGCTTAATCCCCATTATTGGTAAACCTTATTTTGAAGTCAGAAAACAATAAGCAACAAAGGTTTATGTATGCACAAGTTAAAGAGATACTGCCAATTTCCCCTAACAGAAGCAGGTAAACCAGTCTATTGAAGCAACATGAAGACATTTATCGAAGCCATTGGCCTGTGTTTTGATCAAGTTCCTTAACCATGACTGAGATCCACAATAACAACTACAAGTCAACCACGTCAACTGTCTAACTTAAACTTACTACTAGTGCATAAATTTTGCAACAATAAAAATTCCTCACAAAAAACACATTACTGTTTAGAATAAGCTAGTCTCCAACAGATTTGAGTCTTTACTGTCTTAAGACATTACTAGTGCATAAGTTTTGCAACAATAAAAAATTCCTCACAAAAAACACATTACTGTTTAGAATAAGCCAGTCTCCAAAAGATTTGAGCCTTTACTGTCTTAAGACATTGTCATACTATGGAAAATGATTCATCAATGCTCATTGGTCTGGACCTGACCATATCAGCAACCATTTCCATCTTTCTTATAGCCTCCTTCACCATTTCAGCAATTCTATGTAATACATTATGGGGAACAATTTACAATCTTTATGGTATTATTACATTTATTTTCTCTATTTCAGTGTCTGCCTGTGTTTGTGTCATAGTTTATTCATTGACCACAATTTTGACCCATAGTAAAAATTTTCAATCTTTATGGCATTCATTATAATCCCATGCTATTTATTAGCATGTAAATAGTTGTTGACAGAATTGAATTTGTAAATATGTATGTGGGAATGTAACCACCATCAACTCCCCTTACCTACATCTCTCAAAATTTCTTTTGCTGGAGCATTATCACTGAATTTTATGTTCCAACTAGACCAAATATTATACTTGAGCTGGGCTATGTAGACATCAACAGCTAATTTTGATCTGGAGCATTTTATGTATAACCCTTGTACTGATGTTTTGATTTAGAATGCTGATGCAGATGCAGTGTACTCAGCCAAGACATGTTATCAATAACTTGGGACAAAGTTACAAGACAGTAGTTATTGAGTCCGACTCCAAAATGTTTTTGGATCTTCTCGTTGCAACCGCTCCTTAGTTTCATCCCCATGAGCCTCTCATTGACAGTATTGTAGACTTATGTCTTGTGAAGTATTGACATAGAAACGTACATTGAAAATGACATGATTGACTGTAATCGCATGTGCCAATGTCAGATGCTGGCACACGTGTTGGGGACTAATCACGTCATTGATTAGGAGTGCCGGTTCTACATAGCTTATGTCTAGACAGTGGACCATTTCTCTCCATCATACTATGGGGAAAAGAAAGGTGCGGATTGACTTGCTAAGAAAGTGTCTTGTCATCTTCTTAGCTGCAGCTTTGGGACTGTTGCCCCCTTGCTTGGCCTCTATTGTATGTGAGTGGCATGACTAAGATGATTTTGTAGTTTATTTCTGTTATCTTTTATTTTACCTTCTGAATCAATTAAAAATATGGAAGACGACAAGTAAGGAGAAATGTCAATTACATTTTTCAGATGTTTCCCTTCAAATTGTGTGTTTTGGTTCTTCAGGAGAAGCTTTGGCCCAGTGCTTCACATAATACCAATTGCTCATATTGTAACTAAGTTGGCGGCTCGTTGTGAACTATGCGGTAAACGTGCCTTCTTTACTTTGAGAAAGATGGAAGGGGAAACAAACTGAACTAATTAGTGGGGCTGATTTGTAAATGCCCGTATGCCGCCATCACTATGTGAATGGTCAAGTTGTTGTATAAGCTGCCAAAAGTGTCTTGGAATCTCAAAAAGTTAGAAGTGATTCACTTCTTGAGGAAGCTCTAGTTGTTTAATAATTTAGAGGAATTGGTTTATAAGTGGCGTTAACATGTTTGCTTGGTTCTGTTGTGTAATAACCAAGAGTGTCTCACATATCTATTTGTTTTATCACCACTCTTCTAATTATGTATGTGTGGTATATAGTGGAGTTCTTTTGAGCTCTTTTTTTGTTTGTCATGTTATACTTTACTTAAATCAATAAAGAATTCCTTGGTGACACTGTTATGACAAAAGGCTTTTGGTCCATGGGAAAAAATCTTCATTTTTGATTATCCTTATTTTGAAGTATTCCTCTTAGGTCAGGAAACAGCAAATTTTACGTATGTTCAAGTTAAAGAGATATCACTAATTTCCCTTTTAAAAATTAGAAGCAAACCAGTATCTTGAAGCACTCTGAAGACATTTATAGAAGCCATGGTCTATGTTTTGAACTAATTACTTAACCATATGACCGAGTTCCATATTAAAAACTACAAGAAATCACACTGTCAATGTCAACTGTCTAACTTAACTAACTAGTACACACAAATTCTACAACAATAATAATTCCTCACAAAAATCACATTAATGCTTAGAACAAAGACAGATGAATAAAACTCTCAAATCCAATTGGATTAGAGTGGCGCTACCTAAATTGTTTTGAGACACTGCCATAACATGGAAAATGATTAATCGACATTCATTGGCCTTAAATTGAACATATCAGCCAACATCTCCGTCTTTCTTATAGCTTCCTTCACCACTACAGTCTACAGCAATTCTGTTGCATACATCACGAGGAGTAATTCTTTATCTTATTAGTACGTTTATTTACTCTATGTTATCTTCTGCTTGTGTCACAATTTATCCATGGACTACCATTTTGACTTATAGTAATAGTAGCAGTAGAAAATGATTTACGGTATTAATTTTAATCCATTTGAATTTGTAAATATGCATATGTGGGGATTAAATCTCTAAAAAAATGTTACTGAAACAATTACAACGAGCTATGCTCCAAGAAGCCTTGGTTATGCAGACAGTAACGAGTTATTCAATCCCACAATTTGATTGTAATCATAACCAAGTTCTTTCTCTATTTAATGATAATCATAACTAAGTTATTTTTCTTTTGTCTGAATATTTTATTTTATTAATTTTTTTTATTTAAATTAAATCAACATTAGCGTAGAATCAAACAATTAATCAATGAGCTCTACCACAAACAAATTCTTAAGAAGAATTTAAGATTTATTTCTGATTAATACAATTATTGATCAGAACTATTTACCTCCCGCCAAACCGACTTAACTTCAAATTATCAGAGTTCTTTTGTCTGATAATTGGAGGGTTAAAGAAATCAACATTGTCATATGTAAACCCACTTGGGTTGGCCTGGTGGTATTGGCTTAGGACTTGGGAGTGTGCTCCTCCTCAAGGTCTCAGGTTCGATTCTCTCTGGTGTCAATTGGGGTGGGTTAATTTAACTTCTTCAAAAAAAACATTGTCATATGTAATAGAGAGGAAATTGGTGTCTCTGTGAGCATGACTCAATTGATATGACATTACATGATATATGCAGGTGTTGGAGTTCAAACCTCAGATATTTCAGTTCTCCACATTTAAAATGTGCGAGTTTCAAACTATTAGACTAATTGACAAAAAAAGATTTATTCACATTGAATGCCTTTTACTTCTCTAATTTTTTTATTTTATTTTTATAAATTTCCTTCTCTTACTTTAGATCCAGCTACACAAATAAAATAGGTATTTTTTCTCAAAAAGAAAAGTTTATCTATCATTAAAAAAACTACACATTTTTTTTAATGAAAAAATAATTCTCATTTAATTTATCATTCCTTTTTTTTTTTGGTACAATTTAATTTATCATTCTTATTCGAGTCATTTTAATTAAATTCTGAAAGGGGCGAAAATTTGTTTCCCGCCATCCCCAAACCCAAAAACTCGAATCCCTAGTTTGCTTAGTTAAACCCTCAAGTCAAATGCAAAGAAGGTAGAATCGAAGAAATGTCGTCATGGAAGATCCTCCCCGACGCCGATAACAATTACCGGTGGCAAATCAACTCCGACGACACTTCAAATGTTATTCCTCCACCTTCACCCCCTCCTATTTCTATTCCCACCCCTCCCCTTCCTTCCATGTACGATCTTCTCCTTCATGCTTCCGCCTCTCACCTTTTTCAACCTCAAGGTATCATTCTCGTATTCATTCATTAACCTTATTATTTCTTTTTTCTTTTTTTATTATTTCTTCATCATTTTATATAATAATAATTGAAGTGTATTTATTTTAATTTTATTTATTTATTTTTGTAGGGGAAGAAAATGCAATAGATGATAGTTCTGGCTCCGCGAATTCGCTTTTCAAGACAGCTTCTGGAAGAAAAGTTACCATTTCTTCTAACGGTCTTGTTAGAGCAAAGACATTATTAGGATTGGGATTGCATGAAGAAACTGTTGGTGCTAATATTCAAACACCTCAGAATGCTAAGAAATTTAACTCTTTTCATCAAGACGAACCTCGTTTACAGGTAATAGATAGTTGTAAAAAGACCAGTGCTGCGTCGTTTCAAAGTCCTTTAGTTAGTAGATCGAAAAATGGTTTTGAGAATAAAATTGTGCAACTAGATACTGGTAGTCGGAGTGGTGTTGGTGCTAAGCAAGCTCCGATAAAATTCCAAACTGGTGTTAGTAATATTCAAGCTCCTCAGAATGTTAGTTTTTTTGATGCTTTTGATGAAGAATTGCCTCATTTGCAGCTTATGGATAATTGTAAAAAGACGAGTGCTGCGCCGTTTCAAAGTCCTTTAGTTGGTAGGTTGAACAAGGGTTCTGAGAATAAAGTTGTGCAACTTGATAGTGGTAGTGTTAGTGGTGCTAAGGATGCACCAATTAAGTTCCAATCTGTTGTTAGTAATATTCAAACCCCACAGAATGCTGAAAAATGGCATGCTTTTGATGAAGAATTGCCTCATTTACAGCTTATGGATAGTTGTAATATGATGAGTTCCGTGTCGTTTCAAAGTCCTTTAGTTGGTAGGTTGAAGAATGGTTTTGAGAGTAAATTTGTGCAACCAGATAGTGGTGGTGGTGCTAAGCAAGCTCCAATTAAATTCCAAACTGCCAGTGGGAGGTCGTTATCTATTTCTGGTGATGCGTTGAAACGCGCTAGGAGGCTTCTTGGTGATCCTGATTTGGGAGATTTCTTTGATGGTGGAGATTCACTTTTCTCGTTTCTAGATCAGGGACAAACCAGCACAATCACTTCTTCTGTTGAAAGAAGTGAGAGTAAAAATACTCACACTCCTTTGGTACATCAAATGACACCAGAGAATCATCCCAATCACATGTCAAAAAGTTTCACATATCCTTTGCAGCCTTCAAAACAAACGGAATTTTCAAATAAGCTTCGCAACGAAGGTAATGGGAATAACTTAATCGTGAAATTTGATGATGTTGTGAATGAAAGTGACTGTGGCCGTAAAAGTAGCAAAACTCCTGGACAGAAACCTTTGTATAACAAGAATGAAGTGGCTGACACGACAATAAAAAGCTCTTCAGTGAATGGTTTTTCTTCAAGAATGAATTCACGTGGTAAACCATTGGGCAGGGCGTTGGTGGATATTTCCAATACCGTTAAGACAGTTCATACAAATCATAAGCAGCCTGCTAGTGGGAAAAGGAGAATAGGATTAAATGCAACTGTTTCTTCCTTTAAAAAGCCTCGAATTTCCAATATCTCTGCCTCTGGTGACCAAAATGTTCAATATTTTTCTAATGGTATGCATGGCTTAAGAGTTTTTTGTACATTTCTTTCACTTTTATTGGTTGCAAGATCTATTATACTCATTTTCATATGTGTGATTCTTAAGATTTGGCTCAATTATCCTCCGGTGCTTCTGGACTCAAAAGAAAGGTTTCTACCCGATATCCATTTCACTATCCAAGGATGTACATCAAGGAATTTTTTGCTGTTCCTCCATTAGAGCAAAAAGTGGTCAGTGTAATCAGTATATGATCAATGTTCTTTAGTCTCTTGTCCTGGGACCTCATTTGGTACCAAGTAGTACTGACTGTAATTTGTACACCAAAATGAAATTTGTTGCAGCATTCTCCCAACCCAGCCAGACAGGTGACATCAGGTAATGCAGGAGCGTACATATTCCATGATGGCTCTGATAGTAATGGTATGGGAGCAGAAGCTTTCATCCATCTATTGACACAGCACGGAGCTTCCCTGCGTTTTGCCTCAAAAGAGTAAGTTGCATCTATCCTGAACTTGTGCTTCCAGTATCTCCAGAAACTACTAAGGAATAGCTTTTCTATGTAATTTTTTAATGTATATGATGCAAGGACAGGTCAGTTAGGTAGTTAGAGCATGTTAGAAAGTAATTGCAGCTTAATATATTCAATTGTTATGTGAATGATAAGAGGTCCTCTGTGGTTAAATTTAATAATTTAGTGGAGTTTGGTACTTGGAGGGCACTTTGGTGTGTTATGTTTTACTTAAACAATGTTCTTTTGCCTAGTCTTAATTGGCGTAGTTTTAACTTAAATTGCACATCTCTCTAGGTGGGTCTTGAATCATTACAAATGGATTGTATGGAAACTGGCATGCTATGAGAGATGCTATCCAGCTAGGTGTGCTGGAAAATTTCTGACTGTATCAAACGTGCTTGAGGAACTGAAGTACAGGTATGTAATTGTTTAAACATCATATTTTAGGCCTGTTTTGTTTTTTGAAAAAGCCAATTAAATATTTTAGGCCTTTTAAACTAACAATGATATTTGGTGCCTAGATATGAAAGAGAAGTGAATCAGGGCCACCGGTCTACTATCAAGAAAATTCTTGAGGGGGATGGATCGCCTTCTTCAATGATGACTCTCTGTATATCTAGCATTCACTCTGATCATGTGCTTGACAGTGGGGCATTATCTGAGCCACAAACCGGGAATCAGAGCAGGGAGGCATTAAAAGTTGAATTAACTGATGGATGGTTAGAATTTCAACTTGCATGGCGTATGAATCTATGATTTCAAAATATAAGAGATTCCCTGGAACATAAAGTGTTTTTCTTTTTCTGCAGGTATTCTATAAATGCCATTTTAGATGTTCCATTGTCAAAGCAACTGGCTGCTGGAAGATTGTTTGTAGGACAGAAGCTTCGGGTAATGTGCTGGCCTGTTTTTATTGTTTATCTTACTTAGTACGGCTATAACACAGATAATATTGAATTTCCTTCGCATATTCCTTGTGCAGATCTGGGGAGCAGGCTTATGCGGCTGGAATGGGCCAGTTTCACCCCTTGAGGTTTTTTCGTGGCTTAGAATTATGATTGAGTATTTGTGTAGATGTGTATTCCTGTTGGATGGTTTTCTCAAATTCTGCTATATTTTTAGGTGTCATCAACAGTTAGTTTACTTCTTCACATAAATGGAACATATAGAGCTCATTGGGCAGATCGGTTAGGACTTTGTAAGCATCTTTTAGTTTGTGGATGTCATTCTTTTTAAGTTAGAGAAAATTAGCATCTTGTTCCCTGAGCTTATCTTCTTGAGCTAATCGAAAGGTAAAGTTGCTGGTCCACCTTTGGCTTTCAAATGCATAAAAAGAAATGGCGGTTTAGTACCTCAAACTTTGGCAGGAATTACCCGAATATATCCCATTCTTTACAAAGAAAGGTAATTTAAGAACTATTTTCCAGAAAACATGCACAGTAAATTTCTTTTCAATTTTTTTTCTTTTCATTATGCTGTCCAGAAAATTAAGAACTATTTTCCTTATATTAGGTTAAGCAGTGGACAATCTGTTGTCATATCTGAGAGGATGGAGAGTAAAATGATGGAGCTGCACAATCAAAGGTGACTTCTCATATTCATAAGCAGAATTCACCGTGGCTTAGTTAATATCTTAATATTGCCATCAATCTCCTTTTTGTCTGATGTGAATATTTCCCTCAGTATTGATTGCTTTTGTGTCTGTACTTCAGTTCTCTATCTATGTGTCAGTTTCACACTAGACTATATTGCAAATTATCTGGCTAAATTTTAAAGTTCATGTTAGTTTTCCAATATACCTGCTAGAATGTATTAGGTTCTGCATAAAATTATGGTTTGGTAGGCCTAGTATCTAGAAGCAAGGAAATGAAAGGAAACTTCTTGTTTATCTTGTTATTTTGCATCTCATACAACGTCTACTTGTACATAACTCTCGAAAAAGCAACCGGTATAGGGCCTTATTTCTATGAACAAGTACTTGGATGTATTGAATGAAAAACATTTATAATAACTACAAATTTCTGATTTAGTTTCTATCAACATCATCATCTTTATAAGGTATTGGGTCGTTGGTATCCTGCTTATTTTAATGTTAATATAAATATGTAAGAACGATGGATGATTGGCACGACAACTGCCAATGATTATGATACTATTCATTGGGAAAAGCATGAGGTGATATTTTGTAATAAACTAACAATAAGAACAGGATGCATAAACTAGTAAAATAGAGTAAGTTGTGTTGCAAAAATTTGACCAAAGTCAAAAGGGGAGCAGGATTGCTCGTAAGAGTTCGTTATAAATATTCAAGAAGAAAGGACAAAACAAAAGGAATAAAAGTTCCAAACTAAAAATAAATTTCAAGCAAACCATTTCCTCCCGTCTCTAGCAAAGAAATAGATACATCGATAAAATGATCAACTAAATCCTATTTATAGTTTCTGCTATTTATTTTTCTTTTGCTGTCTGTTTTCTATCTATTGTAAACATACAGTTTTTCACCTCGGGTGAACTATATATTTCTGCAATAGAAATTTATTGCCTTTAAAAGCATTTTTTGGCATACATTACAGATGGTTTTGTACATGGTTGTGATAGGTAGTATAGGTAATCAACTAGTTAACTGGTGACTTAATAAGTCATTTAGTTAGGGCATGTGAGACGGCAGGCTATAAATAGTTGAAAAGAGAGATCAGAGAAAGTGTTTTTGGTTTTGGAAAGGAAAGTGGAGTGTAAATGTAATAGAATTTACTAATCAATAAACACCATTTTCTTCTATGTTTTGTTCTATTTCCTATCAGCTTGCTCAAAGTTTTGTTGTCATGAAATGTAATAATCCAAGTTGTTGAACACAAGACTTCAATGTATTTCTTCTCAAATGTGCCTGAATTTATATGAGATAAAAATAGGAAAAGACCTCATTAATATTGAGTAATGATATAATTTGATGGCTATATAGGGCAACCTGGCCAACCTGGCCTTGAGACCAGCTTAACGGTTTTAACTTTTATGCGAAGTATAATTTCTGTTGCCACTGTAAATTTGGATATGGCTTGCTGCAAAATGAAGGGCATAAGAATAACATGAAGCAAAAAATGTTATAAAATATACTTGTGACTATTGTACATATGGGAAGCCCCGAAAAATGATCAGGTTTTTACAGTGCGTGTGTGGTCATTTTTACCAGCCGTTAATATGAATATTGTTTGTGCTGTGACTGATCACCTCTATGGCGTTAGACGCTCGGCTGTTGTAGATAATATCGTTTCGGAGTATCAGAAGGAAATAACTGGTTCACATATTTATGATTACGGCAATAGCGAAGGGGCTAAGATATATAAGATGCTGGAGACAGCTGCAGAACCCGAATTTCTAATGGCAGATATGACTCCGGAGCAACTTAGTTCTTTTGCTGCTTATAAGGCCAAATTAAATGTGAGTTATATTTCTGAATTAGTAAAAGTCTATATGCAGGAAGATACTTACGGTTTCACATCCATCTTCAGGCAAATAGACAGTCACAAATGGAAAGTTCAATTGAGAAAGCTTTGAAAGATTCTGGCTTGGGGGACAGAGAAGTAACACCATTTATGAGGTTGCGGGTAGTTGGATTAACTTATAAAACTCAACGAGATAAGCCTAAAGAAGGCATAGTAACAATCTGGAACCCAACACAGAAGCAGGTGAGTCTGATCTGTCAATTGCAAAGAATAATCATATTTTCTCATGTCAATAAATTTTCAGCATTTTTATGGTTGCAGAATTTTATGCAAATGATTTTCTCATGCATGCCTAGCTAGTTACTATACACTTGATTTCCTTTTTTCCAGTACTTTATCTTAAATGTTTTTTCCTTTTTTCCAATTCCTTATCTTAAATGTTTATCACAAATATCTGAAGATTGCTCACAATCTCAGAATTTCTTTACATTGTGTTACAATTTGATAGCGTCAGGAGCTGTCAGAGGGAGGAGCATATGCAATTGCAGGACTCATACCATTTGGCTCTGATTCGGATGTCCTTCACTTGCAGACTAAAGGATCTACTACCAAGTGGTTGCCATTATCTTCCAATGCAAAGGAACAGTTTAAGTAGGTATCCAGCAATCAGAATAGGATGGAAAAAAAAGAGTAAAAGATAATTTCTATCTACTTGGCTTTATTATGGTTATGTAAATTCTAAACCCACCGTATTGTTCTCCTTTGTAGGCCATTTTCCAATAATCGGAAATCAATCCCATTGTCAAGTCTGAGCGACATCCCACTTTCCAAGTATTCTGCTCCCCTAGTCCTTATGTGTGTGTGTATCTTTGTGCTGGCAATAAAAAAAGAAAAGCAAAAAAATATTTAACGTAGCCTTGTTATTATTCTTGTACAGCGAGTTCGATGTTGTTGCATTTGTTGTGCATGTGGGAAAGGTTTATACATCAAGTCAGCAAAAGAAGCAATGGATTTTTGTGACCGATGGATCCATCATGAATGGGTTACAGTCAGGAAAGTTTATCGACACATTGCTTGCCATTTGCTTTTGCTCCCCATTGTTTGATCATGATTCATTTCCACCAATCAACCTTAACCTTGCCGGGTCTACGGTAATTACGTTGTTCCATGCTTTTTGTTACTGCTATTCTTAACTACCCGTTATACTTTTTGTTGCTTGCCATTTGCTTTTGCTCCCTATTGATTGATCATGATTGAATTATGTTGTTTTAGGCTGTCTAGTTTGGATTATTCTACCTATTTTGCATTAATTCAGATATTAGATAAAACCTGTGTTTTTGTTTTATGCAGGTTGGTTTCTGTAATCTTATAAAAAAGGAGAAGGACCATACAAACCATATATGGGTTGCTGATGCTAATGAAATTTCAACCTATTATTTGAAATTTGATTCCCCACAGTGTTCTCACCTCAGAAATGCTGCCAGCTCCGTCAGAAGATGGGCTAGCAATTCGAGCTTGGTATGCATCATGGAACCATACTGCATCAAAACTTGAGTTGCATGGCTCAATTTCTAATAATGACACTTTGCTTCTTCTTTTTCTGCAGATAATAGAGAAACTCAAGGAAAAGGTGTTGGGTATTGTTGGTGATTGTAAAGCCTAGATGGAGAAAAGAGGAGGAACTATCTAAAGATACGTGCATGTTGCTCTACTGTCTACATAATATTAAACACTTTCTGAAATCCATGACAACATTCACGTAGTTAAAAGTTAACAGGTCTTAAGGTCTTTTAGTATGTTCCTTTTGAAGAATTAAAATAATTTTTGGATAGTGTAAATGTAAATTTTATTGAAAGGACATTTCATTTTCTATGCACTTTTTTGTTTGAGGATTTTCTATGCACTTTTTGATGCAGGATGGACAAAATTAAAATAATAGAGAAGAGAGACAGAATAAAATAAGAATTTAGAGGGATGAAAAACAAAGATTTCTTTTACATGGATTAAAATTTGCTAATTTTTCAAGGATAAATAAAATACTTGCAAGTTTTGAAAAGATTAAAATCAATTAAGTTTTTTTACTAAGACTAAAATAAAAAATTATTAATTTTATAAGATAAAAAACATTTGATCCTTAGTTATCTTTCAAATTTTCTTCTGATTCAGTTTTATTGCATGCAGAGGCCTGTGTATATCTCTGGTTATCACGTTTTCATGTATCTAGGCTATTAATTCAAATTAGTTTAGCCAATAAATTAGCTGAGCATGTATAACCCATTTTATTCATATTTGAAACACACAGGTTCATTAAATCTTCGTCAAATTAAAAACTAAAAACTTTCAAGATCTATTAGAATGTGTCCCTCTTAATCGATTTTCTAAGTTTGCAGTTTTTAGGTTTAATCTTCTTCCTTTTCATTATACTATCCCTTTTTAAAATATTACCTATTACCAAACAAATTTAAATTTATATATAGAGTTGAAAATATCATCATGACAGACTTGTCATTAATAAAATATAATATATGGAATTTGATTATGTTTAAAAAAACTTTAACTACAAGGATTTGGTCTAAACACAGTTAATAATTGATTGGAGGAAAGTAAAAAAGTAACATAATTATAATAATATACGAAATTAAATTAAAATTAGAGTTTAAACACAGTTAATATTTTGTTTTGATGTCATCCCTCTGATTTTTAAGTGAAGGGTGTCCTAGTAATTAGAGTAAATTTGTTTCCGGAATCGAATTTAATTTTTCTAAAAGATTTATCATAGATGAACCTCATTAATCACTTAAGATTAATCACTACACAACTAATATTTTCAGATAGATTAGAAGGTATTTTGCTGTATTCATTTCTGCAAATTTCTCTTATACTTTTAAAAAATATATATCTCTTAGTTATAAATGTTAACCCGTCTCGCTAAACTTAACCTAATTTTAACCTAATTTTTTCCTCCACACTTTCTTACTTTTAAATGTTATTCCGTCTCGCTATACTTAACCTAATTTTAACCTAATTTTTCCCTCGATACTTTTGCATTTAATGTTTATCTAAAGTAAAATAAAATAAAATTATGTTCCTAATTAGATGATATTTTTTGGAAAGGAATAACTGTTAACCCAACTCGCTATATCTTTTACTTATAAATGTTAACCCGTCTCGCTATACTTAACCTAATTTTAACCTAATTTTTCCTCCACACTTTTGCATATTTAATGTTTATCTAAAAAGTAAAATAAAATTATGTTCCTAATTATATGTTATTTTTTCGGAAAGGAATAACCATTAAGCCGTCTCGTTATACTTAACCTAATCTCTTACTTATAAATGTTAATCTGTCTCGTTGTACTTAACCTATTATGTTACGTTACAGTACCAAGTACGATGTCATGGAAATATTATGTTATGGTACAGTACCAACGTCTATGCTTCATAATATTATGAAATACTATATGACAATCAAGACATTCATATAAACTATTTTGTTACCTATTACCTTCGATATGACCCGTGCGTTAGCACCGGTCGATGGTCTAGTTTTTCCTAAAAAAACAATCAATCTCATTTTTTTTGAAAGCTTTAATCTCATTTTATAAAATGAAAATTATACGTTGTCTAATTCCTTTGCTAAAAAGGTAAGTATGATCTTTTAGGGGCAAGGATTTTTAAAGCGAGTAAAGTCTAAGGTGAGAAAATCAAGAGTTGATATTATAACAAACTCTTGTAATCATTTTTTTTTTTTGAAACAACAAACTCTTGTAATTATACACCTACGATAATGTCCCTTGGTATCTGTGGATTTGCTTTGGAGGAAAGATACCCCTCTGAAAGTTTCGGTTTTTGCGTGGAGGCTCTTTAGGAACAGGTTGCCTACGAAGGTGAATTTATTTCGGCGGGGAATAATTCAATTTGAGGCACAGTCATGTGTCAGTGGTTGTGGCTCTAGTGAAATCTCCGATCATCTTTTTTTGCTTTGCAATCATTTTGGTATGGTTTGGTACCTGGTTTGTCAATGGCTAGGTGTCTATACTGCGGATCCCTTAACATTGGATCACTTCATACAATTTGGTTCTTCAATAGGTTATTCAAAGGTGCGGTGTTCTTTAATGCACTTAATTTAGTTTGCAACTTCATGGGTTATTTGGAAGGAAATGAATGATAGACTCTTTAGAACAAAACAAAGCTCCTTTCCTCAGCTTTTGGAGAACATTAGGCTACTATCCTTTTATTGGCATAAAGCAAAATGTGCTAGTTTTAATTATAAGTTTTATGATTGGTGCCAGAACCGTTCTTGTGTTTGGGTATAGGCTAATCATTATTCATTCTTGTTGATACTGTGCTGTAAATATTTGTTGTCTTTCTTGGCACACCTTGTGCTAGAAGGACAGTCAGTCGTTTAATATATTCCATTTTGATTTCTTCAAAAAAAAATAAAAAAATACACCTACGATATTTACCTTTAATTTGTTAATTAATCGATAAATATTATTCATTTAACTTTCTAAAGTGAATTTTTTCTTGAAGAACTTTCTAAAGTGAATTGTTAGTTTAGAGGAGATCCATCCATCTTTTTTTAATATACATTTTGTTACCGGCAAACACGTACTTTTTTTTAAGGTTGTTTTTAAATGCTTATTATTCGGCTCCGACATCTTTTTGACACGATTTAGGGTTGTTCGATATATATACCCACACACATCAAATCTCGGCAACATATGACATATTTCGTTTCCAACTAGGGTTAGGGTTGATTTGAGATTGGAAAAGCAAGAAAGAATGGCGGCAGTGAATTTGTTATCCAGTAAACGTAAAAAAATGGCAACAAGAGAATTTGATAGTTTACCTGACGATTGCTGGGAATATGTGTTATTGAAACTCCTCAACAACGAGAACGATGGCGTAGACGACAGTAACCATTGTTTAAAGACTCCATCCGTTGTATCCAAACAGTTACTCTCCATCTCAAACCGTTTTGTGTATTCGTTCACATTAATCTATAATCCATCATCACTCACTCGCATCTTCCAAAGGTTCCCAAACCTCACCTCCCTCGATCTCTCCGGCTTCCAAGGCGTTAACCTAAACACACTTTTCTCTCAAATCCCTCGTTCCGTTTCCCTCAACCTCACTTCCCTCAACATCTCCAACCACCCTACTTTCCCCGCATTAGGGCTGCAAACAATTCTTAAGAAGAATAAATCAATTTTGACTTCTCTCATTTGTTCCCATGTTGGTAATCTCAAATACGACGATATGACCTTCATCACTGATTCCTTCCCGTTCCTCCAAGATCTGGATATTAGTTTCCCCAAAGAAAGAAGGATCGGCAACTACTACAACGATAGCTATAACAATGCCCTAAAGGTTCTTCTTACTCAGAAGCTTTCGAAACTCTGTAAGGTTAATCTCTCTGGTAATATCTACGTAAATGACTCATTGTTTTTTCAACTATGTATGAATTGCGAGTTTCTCCAAGAGGTGGTTATGTCCAAATGCCCTTCCATAACATATGCTGGTATTGCTTCTGCAATCTGCCAGAGACTGAGTTTGACTTCTTTGTCTGTTGCCAACTTTGAGGAACCTAGTGAAAGGAAAAACGTTACTTCGTGCTTCATTGATTCATTGGCGAGTTTGACAAGCTTAACTTGTCTTGATTTGTCCTTTTCATGCATTACCGATTCGATGCTTGACTCTCTAGCGCACTTGCAGTTCTTCCTTTGAGGAAACTTGTCCTCCAAGGTTGCTCCCAATATACTCACACCGGCATCTCTTATTTCTTGTCAATGTGTCGATCTCTGCAACATCTAGATCTTCAAAATACAAAGTTTTTGAATGATCAACATTTCAATACGCTGTGTCCATTTCTTGGTGATTTGGTGTCTATAAATGTGAGTAATTGTGACAAGCTCACAAGTTTAGCCTTCTTTGCACTCCTTAGGAACTGTCCTTTGCTCACTGAGATCAGAATGGAGTCAACAAAAATTGGAAAAGGTTCAATAACATCAGCGGATTGGGTTGTATACTATCAAGTGAAGAGTCTCTTCTTAGCTTGCAATTCACGTTTGAAAGATGAACACATGAACATCTTTTCTTTCATGTTTCCTAATATGCAGCTTCTTGATTTGAGCTCTTGCCATTTCATATCTTGCAAAGGTATTGGTATAGTGTTAAAGAGATGTTGTAAGATTACGCATTTCAACATTGCCTTCCACCCAGAACCTAAGCTAATTTGGACCAACTTTGAAGCTTCTAAACTGGAGGTGTTGAACTTGTCACACACGAGAGTTGGTGATGAAGAACTGTATATGATCCCAAAGAGTTTCCCTCGGCTTCTACATCTAAACCTGGAACATTGTCATGACGTCACAGAGAAGGGAGTGTGGCTAGTGGTAGAAAATTGCATACACTTGAGAGAGATTAATTTGCACTGTTGTTATAAAGTGTCTGCTGATATTGTTGCCAAGATGATACTTTTGAGGCCATCATTGAGAAAAATAATAGCACCGCCGGATTTTCGTGCCCGTGACTATGATAAGAAACTCCTCTATGAGCAATGTCTTGTTTGCTAGTATTCTGGAAGTGCTTCGTTCGATCGTAAGTTTTTTTTTCTTTTTTTCTTTCTCTTAGATGTTACTTAGATTTTTTATTTTTTTTTTGTTAAAAATGTGAGCTTCCATTTCTTTTACTGTTACTGGTGTGTGCATGATAACTGCACGAGTATACATTTAATTGTTATTATTTGAATAATACATTTCATAGTAGAGTTCATAAAAATGCTGATTTTGTGACATAGAATTTGAACATTTATTTTTGACATAGAATTTGATCATTGACTTTATAATGCCAATATTGGGTATTATGCTCTTTTCACTATTTGAAGAGCTTTTCCTATTTTATTTTCAGATTAAATATTTGGATTCATGTGCCTACTAACTCATGTGATCATTTGGGATTCAATTGAATTACTTTAGAAAGTCAAATTGACTTTACAATTTGGCTCTGCTGGTTTGGTGCGCCCTATCAATTTATTAATTTTTACCAACCAAACTATTAAGTTGTAAACTTGTTTTCCCCCTTACTTTTGAGTACCTAATCACTGTTGTATAGATACTGTTCCATTCAACATTTGTTTAAAGTCAGTCTTAGTTCATGGAACTATGTACTTATATATAAATCTATAAATCTCTGGCCGGTATATAATATAAAAATTACCAATTTCACATTGTTATCATCTTAGAACTTGGTTTAATATGTTGGAAACATGTGTAATTTCTAATGATATCCGTATTACTAATTTTGAATTAGAAAATTCTACTCTTTATGACCAACTAATACTTTTTGAAAGATTTTCCTTCTTGTCGGCCAAATTTGGAATACTGGTAATTTTCACATCAGTGTGACATTTGAGTACAAGGTGGGTAGAGGAAATAACTGTTTCAAAACAAGTAAATGTATGCAAAGAAGCTACCAAGTATAATGTGAAATATTTCCCACAACCCTCGCTGGGATTTCCTAAAACAAAATAAATATATTTGATGTTCCATCTTAACAAAAGAACATGAAGGTCTTGATACTCTAGTAATTAAGGGCCAAATAAAGATACAGCAGGTTTTAATATATTCACACGTGGCTCTCTCAAAAAATGACATGTGGCAGCACAAAAATGACGTAATTTTCATATAAATGGAAATTAAGGTCGACAAAAGAGTTCAAAGTTCAAACAAGTGGGCATGGACCTTCGGTTTGTGGCTGCCAGCATTTTGTTTTGGTGGCTGTAGTACTGTTTTTGGATCTTGATTATGCCTTGTGGATTGAAAGTTGTATCTGTTGTTTTGCTTTGTTGTCCCTTGCTTATTAGTGCTTCTTGCACGGGCATGTGGCTAATAATATTTGCCGATTAAAAAAAAAAAAAGTGGGCATGGACCGCATGGTGTATAAAATATCGTGGGGCAATTTAGTAACATGTTCCATTACAAAATAAATATCTAAACGTGGAATCACAGTCTATATATAATAGTATCTAGAAACATAAACCAAAACAAAACAAGAGCATCTTTGTCTTTGTGTACTCAACAGAGAATAGAATAAACAGAAAGCAAAACAAAGCAAAGAGAAGATGGAGGGTGCTACAACTGCAACTGCAATCATGAAAATCAACGGTGGAGTATTAGGAAGAATTATCTGTGACCGTCCGATTCCAAAGCGGGGTCAGGTGATGATTGCAATTGTGTTGGGATTGGCCAACTCGGTTGTTTGCATCTTCATACGTTCCATATCATGTGCTGCTCCTTCTAGAGTCCAGCTTTTAGCTTAATTTGTAACATTGAATGTAAGCATTTCAATTTTTTTGAGAAAGCCTTCATCATTATCCTAAACGAAATTCTAGTAATGTATATAAGAAGTTAACTGTGTTCATCTTTTCTCTCTCAATGTCTTGATGTTTAATCACTAACTCATGTATTTAAGAAATTCTAGTACCATATGATTAAAATTTGCGGATGTTTGTGTCTTTAATTTTGTGTATATGCGTGTTTATAATTTCCAATATAATCTTTATCGTTATTGGTCAAAATTTCTGGATCCGTTCTTGATTTTTTCATCTTCCTTAGTAAGACATGTCAAGTCTCCTTGAATTGAAAGGAGGGTTTTCATTGGCTGCAATGAACAATGGAAGAAGGAATGAACATTTTAATATTGCTTCTCATTTATGTATGCATAAGAGTCCCACATCGGAGACTTAAGGAAACAGCAGAAGTGCAGAACAAATGTTGCGAACCTCCTTTTCACATTTTTCATTACAAAAATAATGAAGCAAATCAATACACTATGATCACCTGCAAACCTTTAATATAAGGACGGCATAAAAAATTATTTTATACTATCGATGAAATATTAATGATTCTTTTTTTATTATGCTCTTATATTTATCATTTTATCTTTTTTCAATTCTTTTTAATTTATCTTTTGCATATCATTAATGAAAGATATTTTTGTTAAATGACTTATATCTTTTCTTTTTCATACAACATTAATTACATTTCTTAAGTCATGCGAAATTACCAAAATGATATATAATTTGAGAAGGAAGATGTAGTATATAATAAAAGCAATTAAAATTCTCAATCGTCAACAATTGAAAAAAATATATATATTGCAGTATTAATTGAATAGTATTTCATGAAATACGCTTATATATTGTGAAAAATACTTGGTTTTCAAATTATAAGAAACAAAATAATACTTTCTCTGTCCTATAAATTATAAGCATAAAATATCAACTTTTATTCTATTAAAACAAGTTATTTCAAAATATTATCATTTTCAAAATGAAAATAAATGTAAGTTGAATTCAATTTGCTCTTCATCCTATTTTCTTAGTAACCAATGAAATATATTTTTTACATTTTTCCGTGAAATATAATAAGAACACAAAAAAACTTTTTTAAATGGCAAATATATACATAAATTATAAGAAAAAGAGAAAGGATATACATGGTTTGAGGAACACCAAAGGTGACCAAAAAGCCCCACCAAAAAACTAAACAATACCAAAAGAAAAGCTAAAACAACATCAACAACACACAACTTAAAAAGACACCTCTCACCCTCTAGGTGCCCAAAACTAAAGGAAGAATGGATCAAACCTACTTAAAATTAATATTTTTTTGTTTTTCATATTAATCGTGAATTAATTTTTTTCCTTAGAACTAATGGAGTAATATTTAAAAAAAAAACTCTCAATCAACAAGAATTTTATGTATCACTAGCGTTAAGAGACGAGTATTATGTCAGCTCTTCTTATTGTGCTAATGTGTATAAATTAAACACAATAGTTTTTATGAAATTTTGTTTAAGATGTATAAAATGCAAAAGATAAGAATATATCGTTATATTGTTTGTTATATTGTAGTTTGTTACAATATGAAAGTGCAAAATATATATTATCTATACATATAAACATTTGTTATTTTTTTTTTGAAAGATATTATATGGTTGAAATTATTGAAAAAAATAAGTATAGTTTGTTACAATATGAAAGTGAAAAAATATCTATTATCTATTCTTATAATTTTAATCAAAATTTCATAAAAATGATATTTCGTAATTTATACGCATTAGCGCAATAAGAAGAGCGTATGTCCCGTCTAAACGCCAGTAGTTAATAGATATTTTGTACTACTTTCATACCGTAACAAACTATACTTATCTTTTTCAATGATATCAACAATATAACATCTTTTAAAAATATATAATATATAAATTCTTTTTTCTAATGACACCAACGAAATAACATTCGATCAAATTTACATAAAGTTATAACTGAAAGAAGAAAAAGACAACTCAAAATAGTCTAATTTCTTTAGATAATGATATAGTATAGATATAGTCAATACTTTACATTAGAAATAAAAAAAGAGAAGACAGTCTCTTAAAAAAAAAAACTTAAAAGGACCGTTACAAACCTCAAACATAAATAATTTATGTGTGACCAAAATAACTTAAATGATTCATAATTTAGAGAAAAAAAATGAAATACCTATCATCTTTTTATGTTTTTTCAAGGAAGATCAAGTATTAGCCCTCCGTCCCATGTTAAATGACACAATTGACTTTGTCACATATACCAATGCATATGTTTTATCTTTGATATCTTCAATTTTTTATTAGAAAAAATTATGAAAATTTAATATTTTAAAAATATTCATCGAGAATAATCCAACAACATATTACATGACATTATTTATCTTTGTGTATTAGTAGAAAAATATGATCGTTAAGTCAATAGTACATATTGGGAGGTTTAATTTTTTATTATCCGGAAACAACATGAGATGGTTCTCTTTATTTTGCACGATTTACATGGGTTGTGTTTTGAAAGTTACTATTATATATATGAATCAAGTGTTGGCAAAGTTATAAACATAATATATTTGGTTTCCATTGAGGAGAAGAATGGCAGCAGGAGGTGGTTTACCTGACGATTGTTGGGAATATGTGATATTCAAACTACTCGACAATGATAGCGGCCGCAACCATTGGTATTTAGATACTCTATCCCTCGTTTTCAAACAGTTCCTCTCCGTCACAAACCGTTCTGTTTATTCCGTAACATTAATCTGCAATCCATGGCCACTCTATCGTCTCTTCCAAAGGTTCCCAAACCTCAAATCCCTCGACCTCTCTGGCTTCCGCGGTGACCTAAACACACTTCTCTTTCGATTCCCTCCTTCGTGTTCCATCACTTCCCTCAACCTCTCCAACCACCCCACCTTCCCCGCATCAGGGCTGCAAACTATTCTCAAAAACACCACTATATCATCAACCTTGACCTCTCTGACTTGTTCACATATTGGTTCTGTCAAATCTACCGATATAACCTTCATTGCAGATTCTTTCTCGTTGATGAGTCAATAATGAGTCATTAATTAGTGTCTTTTATTTAATATTTAAGTTTATTTTATTTAGATTTAATATGTTTTTAATTCCTTCTAGAATTATTTTACTTCAATCGCAAGTTATTATATTTTAGGAACGAATATTCAAAGGATTTAGACTTGGAGCAAAAGAAAGGGAAATTGGAGCTGATTCATGCCAAAAATATGAAGATCTCGTACAAAAATATCTTGTGCAAAGAATTGAAGATCTTGTACAAAAATATAACAAGTGGCGTGCCCCATATTGCCCTTTTGCTGCTTTTGCTTCTTCGACAAGTTGCCTATTTTAGTATTTCTGACCTAGAGCCCATGGTTTCTTGTGCAACACTTTAGTGATTTAATTCTTGGGGCTCAAGTCAATGTTAGACTATAAATAGAGCAGTCATCTAGTTTGTAAAACCATCTTTTGTTCATGGAATAAAAGTTCACCTTTGTTTTATTGTTATTTACTTTTATGTTCTTCTTCTTCTTCTTCTTCTTCTTCTCTTCTACGTCTACAATGAACGTGAGTGAGTAGACTCTTCTTGTCTTGGGATTGTTGGATGAGTCTAATGACCTAATCCTAATCAAACCAAGCCTCGAACCCTAATTTCATATAAATCTACTTTCTAATCTAATTTCACCGTTATTATAATGAATTAACAAATACCAAACTTATAAAGCGGCAACGGAGGGTTAGTATTTGTTAATTCATCATCACAAATATCAATTCATAAAGCGAAAACGGAGTTTTGATATTGGAACAAGTGAAATTAGACAAGGATTACAAAACATGAGAATAGTCTAGCAAACCTTGAGACAAATAAAATTTCGTTCTTCAAGGATTCTAATAGCAATCAACCATGAGAATAGGCGTGGTTGCTAGAGGAACACACTCAATGATTTCGAGAGAAACTTTGATACGCTTAAGAGAAACTTGTCTTTAGAAAGTAGGTCCAATATAAAGTTTAGGTTTAGGGTTTGGTTTGTGAAGATTTTGTCGTCAAGATGAACAAATAATCTCAAGGCGCCTTTTATTATTATTGTTATTTTCTAAACCGTTAAAAATCACAACTTTATAATTTAATCTTCTTCTAATCCTTATTGAAAGTTAATTGAATTCATAACTCCCTGTCGGAACGATATCTTTTATTACTACATCGGTAAACCGTGCAACTGTCGCTAAGTTTTTGGCGCCGCTGCCGAGGAGTTATTGTAATTTGATTAATTTTTTTTTAACGGTTAGACTGGAAAAAAAAAACTTTTTCTTTTTCTTCTTCTTTTTCTTTCTTTATTTTTACCGTTAACTTCTTGAGTTCTTATTCTTTTATGCGATGAAGCAAAAGTCATGGTGAATTTGCTCCCGAGATAGAAAGATTCTTACATAAGAGAAGACGAGAAGCACAAAATAATAATGATATGGCTGAGGGACACACTCTTAAGGAGTATGCAACCCCTTCTACAGAAGAGCCACATGTTATTATTGTGTACCCAACGGTTGAGGGTAACAATTTTGAAATAAAACCTGCACTTATTTACTTAGTGCAGCAAAATCAATTTTTCGGATCACCCATCGAGGATCCGAATTTTCATATTTCTACCTTTTTAAAACTCAGTGGAACCTTGCAAACCAAGAGGCCGTAAGGCTGCACCTATTTCCTTTTTCCTTAAGGGATAGAGCTAATGTTTGGTTTCATTTATTGGAAGTTGGTTCTATCACTTCATGGGACCAAATGAGGCGAGCATTCCTTACCCGATTCTTTCCTCCTTCTAAAACTGCTCAATTAAGGGCGAGGCTTTACCAATTCGCTTAAAAAGATGGGGAATCTCTTTACGATGCGTGGGAGCATTTCAAAGAAATGCTTAGACTTTGTCCCCATCATAGTTTAGAGAAGTGTCTTATTATCCACACTTTTTATAATGGTCTTTTGTATACCACAAAAATTTATGTTGATGCAGCTGCAGATGGAGCTTTGATGAATAAAACTTACACATCAACATATGCTTTGATCGAGAACATGGCACAAAACCACTATCAGTGGACAAGTGAGAGAGTCATCACTGCTTCTTCACCCTTTAAAAAAGAGGTAGGTATGTATGAAATTTCTTCCCTTAATCATCTAGCTGCTAAGGTTGACGCACTCACACAAAAATTTGATAAAATGAATACTAGTGTTGTCACACATGCCCCTGTATCACCTCCTTGTGAAGTTTGTAGTGTATTTGATCATATTGGCATTGATTTCCAACTAGGTAGTGCTATTGAAGGTGTTGAGCAAATAAATTTATGCTCAATACAACCAACGAATGAGACAAAATCAAAACTTTTATAAAACTCCTCAAAATTCCTATGGACAAGCAGCACCACCTGGTTATGCAAACAACCAGAGAGTCCCTCAGAAATCTAGTTTGGAACTTTTAATGGAAAGTTATGTCATGAATCAATCTAAGCAGCTCCAACAGCTTAAGAACCAAACCGGATTTTTGAATGACTCTCTTGCCAAACTCACATCAAAAGTGGACTCCATTGCTACTCACAACAAAATGTTAGAGACTCAAATCTCTCAAGTAGCCCAACAAGTGGTTACCTCCTCTCAAACCTCTGGAATCTTTCCAAGCCAAACTGAAACCAACCACAAAGGCCACATAACTGCTATTACTCTTAGGGATGGCAAACAATTAGAGGAACCCGTTGTGAAAGTTAAGAACAATGAGGGGAGATAAAGGAGTGATGAGCCTCAAAGTGAGAAAGTCGTAAGAGAGAATGAAAAGCCACTTGTTTCACCACCTCATGAGCCTAAAATTCCATTAACACAAGGGTTTACTAAATCCAAGTTAGATGAGCAGTTTAGAAATTTTATCGAAATACTTCCAAACAAATTGCCACCTAAAACTTAAGGATCCAGAGAGTTTTTTCATACCTTGTGTCATAGGATCTGAAACCATTAAGAAAGCCATATGTGATTTGGGATAGAGTGTCAGTTTGATGCCCTTGTCTCTTTGTAAAAGATTGGGTATATGGTAGAGAAACCTCTTTCTAACCGTCAAGCTAATGACTTTAAACAAGCGCTTCGTGGGAGGCAACCCACGAGTTTAATTGCTTTTTTTTGTTTGTTTTGTGTTGTTTTAATTTGTTTTGTAGGTAATTGTCCAAAGATGAATTGAAAAAATAAAAATAAAATAAAAAATTTAGTGCCTAGGACCAGAGAGCTAGGCACGGCCCGTGCCTATGGTGGCATGGCCGAGCCTAACACATCAGCAAAAAAAAATTGTGCCTAGGACCAGAGAGCTAGGCCCGGCCCGTGCCTATGGTGGCATGGCCGAGCCTAACACATCAGCAAAAAAAATTTGTGCCTAGGACCAGAGAGCTAGGCCCGGCCCGTGCCTATGGTGGCATGGTCGTGCCTAACACATCAGCAAAAAAAAAGGAAGGAGATTGTTGGCTCAGATGATGATGCAGGGATGAAGAAATCAACAGTCATGAACCATGACATCGAATTCAAAGATGTCGAACAAAGGAATATGTATTAGAGATACTATGGTTAGACTGTTGAACACATTGGCTTGCACCATATGGAGTAAGAAAGAGGTAGGAATGATGAGGACTGATGAGCTGTTTATGTTGTGGGCTATGCTTTATGACCACCCTGTTAACATTTGCTACTATTTGATTGATTATCTTGTTTCAATTGCTAAAAAGAAATCGGATGATAAAGGTGATATAGTGGTAGGTGGAATTATCACCTTCATTGCTAGGAAGTTTGGAGTGGGTGAGGAGAGTGGAGTGAATATGATTGAAGGAAATATTTATCTAAATTTAGATACACTCACCTCTATGTTCTTTGTTAAACCTCATGGTTATACCCACAATTTCCAATTTGAGTGGAAAGTCAATAATGTTAATTGTTTGATTATTCTACCTAATCCGGATATAACTAATCCGGAGGTGGTGGAGAATTTGTTTTATGTTGGCACTAACCCACATGTACATGATGATGGTGATAATGGTGGTGATGAAGAGGAGGAAGGTGCACACTTGCACCATGAACAAGAAGCCGGTGGAAACTATAATGATGAACGGTGGGCATGGATGCAAACCGAAGTTCAAAGAATAAGCACCGAGCAACAAAGACAATGTGTTGAATTGGCCGGGCTGAGAAATGATGTCCAAAGGGGCAATCGAATGACCGAAGAAAACAATCAAATGCTCTTGATCATGATGCAACACCTTCACCTCCAAGATCCACCATATGGATCTCAATAAATTGTGAGCTTTCCTCTTCCTTTACTCTTCTCCTCTTCCTCCTCTTTCTTCTTCTTTTTCAAATCATTGAGGATAATGCTTCTCCCAAGTGTGGGGGGAGACAATAAAGTGTCTTGTCTTTATTTTTGTTAAGTGCCTTAGTGTTTCCAAACTCCCTTGGATTTTAATTTTTTGTTTTGTTTTGTTGCGAAAGGCATGTTAAGCGGCTTGTTTTTATTGAAAATTATGACATGATTTTTTTTTGTTGTCTCTTCCCAAATGGTTGTTTCTTGTACATGAAAGTGATTTCTTGTGTTTTAAGTGTTCTTGCTATACCCACATCATGTTTTATTGTGAAAATTCTCCAATGAGAAAAGCACAAAGTTGCAGTCCTTGAGCAAGTGTATGAGTAGGTATTTTAAGGAGAAAGTTCTAACTTTAGTGGTAAATTGACCTTTAAAAGTTTTTAGAGTAAAAGTAATATAAGTTTGTGTGGGGAATAATTAGATAAATGAAAGTGGGACAGAAGCAAAAATATCTATAAGGGAACATCATTAACTCTAGGGGGCAGGAGTGCCATGCCTGACTTCCTACGTGAAGGTGGTGTTTCTCTAATAACTAAAAGTAGCTTCCATAAATCCTTCAAAAAGGAGGATAGAATCAAATGCATAATTAGGGGGCATCATTAACTCTAGGGGGCAGAAGCTGCCTTACCTGACTTCCTACGTGAAGGTGGTGTCATTTAACTTATAATTCTGCAGCACTACTTGGGGGGCATCATTGACTCTAGGGGGCAGGAGCTGCCCTACTTGACTTCCTATGTGAAGGTGATATCCCTTAAGCAATCTGCAGTCCCCTGAGACATTTAAATTGTCATATAATCTAAATAATTCTCATCTCTCTTATATGAAATGAAGAAAGAATTTTTCTTGGTTGATTCAGTGTTAAGGTTAGAACCTGTTTCCTCATAATATCTATCTTATATAGGAGCAAGAAAAGGGCTGGACTACACACACACTCACTCACTTAAGACTTGTTGTTGGGTTGAATAAGTTCATAAGAAATACTTGTAATTGTGATTAGTGTACATTTGAAATAAATCCTTGGAGGAGACAAAAGTTTTAATCGTTATTGTCATAAATTAATCTTGTTTTTGTTGTCATGATTATGCCTTTTGCTTGAGGACAAGCAAAGATTCAAGTGTGGGAAAGTTTGATGAGTCAATAATGAGTCATTAATTAGTGTCTTTTCTTTAATATTTAAGTTTATTTTATTTAGATTTAATATGTTTTTAATTCCTTCTAGAATAGGTGTGGTTGTTAGAGGAACACACTTAATGATTTCGAGAGAAAATTTGATACGCTTAAGAGAGAAACTTGTCTTTATAAAGTAGGTCTAATATAAAGTTTAAGTTTAGGGTTTGGTTTGTGAAGGTTTTGTCATCAAGATGAACCAATAATCCCAAGGTGCCTTTGATTATTATTGTTATTTTCTAAACCGTTAATCTTCTTCTAATCCTTATTCAAAGTTAATTGAATTCATAACTTCCACGATATCTTTTATTACTACATCGGTAAACCGTGCACTTGCGGTTTTACTCATCGCTCGTTTCTCCAAGATTTGAATATCAGCTTGCCCGGAGGAATGTCCGGCTATGAGGATTACAACAATGCTCTAAAGGTTCTTATTCAAAAGCTTTCAAAACTCCGCAAGGTTAATCTCGGTGGTAATTCCTACATTGATGATTCATCCTTCCTTCAACTGTGTTTGAACTGTGAGTTTCTAGAAGAGGTGGTTGTGTTACAATTCCCTCGCATAACAGGTGATGGTATGGCTTCTGCAATCTGCCACAGACCGACTTTGACTTCTTTCTCTTTTTGCAACTCTTGGGCAGCAATGGAAGGGAAGAACATTACTTCATCCATATATTAGTGATGTATTGCTTCACTCTTTAGCACTTGACCCTCCTCCTTTGAGGAAATTTGACCTCAAAGATTGCTCCAACTACACATATTCTGGGATCTATGATTTATTGTCAAAGTGTCAATCACTGAAGCATCTAGATATTCAAAAAGCAAGGTTTTTGAATGATCCGCTTTTCAATAAGCTGTGCACATTTCATGGTGATTTGGTGTTTATTAATGTGAGTGGTTGTGAATGGCTCACCAGTTTAGCCTTGTTTGCACTCCTTAAGAACTGTCCTTTGCTCACTGAGATCAAAATGGAGTCAACAGGAATTGGAAGGGTTTCAATGCCGTCACAGGATTTGGTTGTATACCATCAAGTGAAGTCTCTCCATTTGCTTCCAATTCATGTTTGCGAGATAAAAACATACACATGTTTGCTTTCATGTTTCCCAATACGCAACTTCTTGATTTGAGCTCTTGCTTTTACATTGAAGAAGGTATTGATATAGTGTTAAAGAAATGTCGTAAGATTAGGCATTTTAATTTTGTAGAGTGCCCACAAGCTAATCTATGTTTGATCAACTATGAAGCTTCCAAACTTGAGGTATTGAACTTGTCAAACTCAAGAATTGATGATAAAGTATTGTATGTGATCTCAATGATTTGCCCTCGGCTTCTGCAACTGGACTTAAAATATTGTAATGATGTCACAGAGAAGGGAGTGAGACTAGTAGTAGAAAAATGCATACATCTGAGAGAGATTAATTTGCGAAATTGTATTAAAGTGTCTGGTAAGATTGTTTCCTGGATGACATTTTCCAGGCCTTCATTGCGAAAAATAATGGCACCGCTTCAATATCATGCCCTTGACAAAGATTGGAAACTCTCCGAGCGATGTCTTGTTTGCTAGTATTCTAGAATTGCTCTGTTCGAGCTAATTTTTTTATGTTTCTAATCTTACTTTTCTTAGATTTTTTTTTTGTTGAAAATGTAAACTTTCTTTTGTTTGAAGTTATGATTAAGTAAGAATCGCTCCAATTTATATCTTTCTCCTATTTTTCGTATTTTACGTGTTTTATATAGATCAGTCATATAGCTAAATCTTAATTCGATAGCCTTTACAATGATTCCGTCATGGATTGGTTGTCTGTGTCCATAAGCAGTCATAGATTTTCAAATTTTCAAGTTTGACAAAAATGTCTCAGCATGTTCCTTCCCCACCCTTTCATCCTATAAGCAGCGATAGATTTTCAAATTTTATACATGTATGTGAGTCGATTTTCATTATTAGAGTGGTTCAAAAAGTGCAAGGAGGGAAATTTACTATTTTAGTGACTTAACAAACATTAGTAATTTAGATGAAAAGAACAAGGACCTACTGGAATTTTGTGCAAAGCTTCTTTGTAGCTGAAATTGAAATCTTTTTAGTGAGTTTGTAGTGTTATGTTTCAATAGCCAACACATTCACTCAAATGCCATTCCTCGCCTACCAACAACCATGTAATTCTATAGTTATGCATCAGTCCTAATTCAATTTTGTATTTGTTCCTATTATCAATCCAAAACAAACTTGATACTGTCTATCCTTGCTCCAACTGCACCAAATCTTTTGTACGTATCATTTTCGCCTCATTACTAATTTGTTTATGCACTACATTGGTAATTGCTAGCGATATCCGTATACTGATTTTGAGTTAGAAAACTCTACTCCCCTTGTTTTATGACTAACTAATACTTTTTGAACGATTTTCCTTCTTTTCGGCCAAATTTCAGAAATCTAACTTCATCATTGTGTTTTTTATCCTTTGAGATTTGCCTTTGATAATAGAAACAACTTCTATATTGCCTTTGATTCACTCTCTCCCTTCTTTTATTTTAAGGCGAGTTTAACTTTTTTACCGGAAGAAATACACGGCTACCTCCCTCATATTGATAGTTTCTGCAATTTTTCTTCTACTGTCAGATTGCTATCTATTGTGCACATATAGTTTTTCATCTCAGTAGAACGCTGTATTTCTGCCTTTAAAAGCATTTTTGGTAAAAATTACATATGATTTTGTACATGCGAGATGGTGGTATGCTAATAATTGAAAGGAGAGATCAAAGAGGGAATCTTTGGTTTTGGAAAGGAATTTGTTGTGTAACAGTAGAATTTACTATCAATAAGCAGCACCATTTTCATTTCATTTTTGTTTTGATCTACCTATCACATGCTTGAAGGTTTGTATAGTCATGAAATGTAATTATCCAAGTTGTTGAACATAATACTTCAATGGATTTCTTTTCAAATATGCTTGATCTAATATGACATAAAAAAAGGGCATCAACTTGACAGTCTTGACTTTTCTATGAAATATAATTTATGTTGCTGTTGTAAATTTCGATATGGTTAACTGCATAATGAAGGGCATAAGAAGTAAGATGCAACCAAAAACGTTGGAAACCATTACTGGGTCTATTAAGCATATAGGAAGGCCAGAAAAATAATCAGGTTCTCACAATGCCAGTATGGTTGTTATTTTCAGCCAATTGCAAAGAATAATCATATTTTCCTGTGTCGATAATTTTTCAGCATTTGTATGGTTCCAAATAATTTTTTTATGCATGCCTAGCTAGTTACTATACACTTTATTTTCTTTCTTTCAATACCTTATCATAATTGTTTATAACGGACATCAGAAGATCGCTCACAATTTCAGCATTTGTATGGTTACAATGTGATAGCGTGAAGAGCTGGCAAGGGAGAAGCATATGCAATTGCAGGACTCAGACCATCTCGCTTTGATTCGGGTTCTAATGCAAAGGAACGATTTAAGTAGTAGGTATGACAATTAGAATAGGGTAGGAAAAAGTAAACTAAGTTTTTTTTCTTCTTCCATTCATGTGTGAGCATCCAAACATTTTTCATTTGGAGTTATGCTGAAGAAAAAATTGCTCCAATTTTTATTTTTATCCTATTTTCATATTTTAATGAGACCCGAAAAGAGGACTCAAAGCTCATCCTATTTGTATAAATGTACTTTAGAAATAATCTCCCTTATATTGTCTTTTTTTTTTTTGGTAGATAGACGAAATGGTAAAGTCATTATAAACTCACACACACAAGTGGAGGTACCGGGGTTCGAACGCTGGTCATGGCATCTGGCCTAACAATTTCGTCAGTTTTGCCAGTTGAGTTAGGACTTGTGGATTCCTTATACTGTCTTTATTAAATACAGTTTATTTTACACCTAATTGTAATGAACGACCAACCATATTTTATTTTTTTTAGGGAATACCAACCATATTTATTATGTGGTCATGCTATTACCATTACTTTTTTCTTTTACAAAACCATTACTGTTACGATGTCAAAAAAAAACTTAATACTGTTATATTTTCTTGGAAAATGGTATTGCTGGAGATGAAATCTAATTTACTTTACACTCAGAAAATTAATACAGTAAAGTTTATTATATGATCATATTTTTGCAATAATCTTCAATTGATTGCCAATAAAACTACTGTTTTTCTCTTCTTGAAAAATGGTTTTGATGAATATGAAATAAATCAAAAAGCCGAAAGCTACTCAAAGGCACTATATGGCCTTTACAAAATATTGGTTCAGACATTTTTATAAAACAAAAATAATTATTCGTTCAGAACTACCATGCATTCAAAGGATATACTGATAAATACTAAACCCTTAAATATGCCCTCAACTGGCGAAATTTATGAAGAAATATAAAGCCACTCACTAGATCCACCTATGTTTCACATCTAGAAAAATGTTTCAACTCAGAACTAGACTAGTAGTAATTCACTTCTCATCCTAGTAACTAACACCAAAATAGTGAAATCATAAACCTAAATGATCAAAACCACGAAAGTAGGCTTCACATCAGCGTGACATTACTATAAGACGGGCAGAGGAAATTACTGTTTCAAAATAAGTAATGTACGCACAAAAGCTACTAGTATAATGCGAAACATTCAATATTACCACAATCATGGTAATAGGAATATTTCGGACAACCCTCACTGAGATTACAAAAAAAAAATTGGGTTTTAACATCTATGGTAACTGTACATCCCATAGATATTTACACTTTAACTGGTCAATCAAAATGAATTTACTGTTCCATCTCAACAGAAGAACATGGAGTCCCTGACATTCCATTCCAACTTTGGAAGCTCTTGAATGGGGATGTTTCCCTCTGAATCGGGACTTGGAGATGCTTCTGATAAATCATCAAAATTCATAATTTTTCTCATTTGAGCTGCAGTATGGTGAGCATAGTATATAGGTGCCACTGAAGAAAAAAGGACGGGGAAATTAATAATAAAAAACATAATTTCAAACATTGTCATGCAAAAGACAATTCAGATGGCATACCAATTGAGGTTGCAGCTGTGCTCCTCTGGTTCCTAAAATAAGTAAAAGGTAGTAAGCAGGACAATCTGGGGGTAGGTCAAACATGATAATATAAACAAGGAGGTAGAATGCTTACACGTAAGACAGCGAATTGATCAAGTTTTGCAAGCCATCTGGCGAGAATCCAATTTCATCAAGCAACACGTGATAATGCACAGGCCTAGACGTTCCCTATTATATATTGAGTAAAAGATTAAAAGGGCATATTAAAAGTTAAAATGCCAACACTTCAACTGGCGGTGAGATATTTCACTGGTACGACATGCTCTACTAATGCTTGTAAAAGGAATATAACTAAAAAAGAAAAGTGAAGAAACTAGATAGAAAAACCTACAATCATTCCAGCATGAGCACACATGTAGAAATCGTAATTTCTTGGATGCACAATGTTTGTATCGACAACTGTCCCTGTAGAGGAAAATTTATGATAAAATGTTCCCAAGTGTTTGAATATGTACAGGACAAAAAAGTAGCATACCAGGAGGAACGTTTTCCCGAGCATTAGCTTGAAACAGCTTTGTATGGTGATTCTTCTGTGCTACAATTACAGTGAACTTGGGAACATCATCGTTCTCAACCACATCAATATATTTATAGGCCTGTAATTACAACAGTTTATCATTTATTGTTGGTGATTCAATTAGAATCTTCTTTTGGTAAATTTTGTGGTTATTTTGTTTTGAAAATAGAAACAACCAATCAAATTGATCAACGAAAAGGGAGGGTTGCACACAACCTTTATTATCTGGTTAAGCTCTACATCTAAAACCTGTTGAAATTGAGATTCACCAACTCCATCCCTGAACAAGAAAAGACATCAGAGTGAATAAAAATCTTACAAGAGATAAAGGAATTTGAAGCCACCAAAAGAGTCCATTTTCCTGAAAAAACTAAAATTTGATAGCCACTCATCAAATACTAGCACAGCATAAACTAATAACTAGATATCAATAGTTGAATATTAGTTTTCTTTCCTTAAATTAGACACTTAATGTCTGTGTGTATTATTTGTTACTTATTTGAATGAGTAGCAAGTGATCTGATATGTATTAAAGCACTTAGGGAACCCTCCCTTAAAAACTAGATGTCAAGGCAGAAGAATAAAACCACTTAAAATACTCTAAAGTGCATCCCATACTACTCGATGTGGGATTTAGGCAACCCATTAAACCGAAGTTACTATCACTGCACTGCCCTTGAGAGATGACGTCTTGGCAGCGGCACTCTACAACATTTTACTCGGCTTTTTCCGGTCATACCCTTCATTGGTAGCCATTACTTGGGGAACCCTCCCTTAATGCTAGCTATCAAGAGGGAATAGCCAAGCCCCTTAAATACTCCACCGAACATCTCATACTACTCATATGGGCAACCCACAATACCTAATTTCCACTAATAAATACAAGTAGCTCACCATGCATTAATGTTTCTTGATGTTATTACAATAGCCATTATCAAAAACATCCTAAAGAACAAAGACAACTATATATCTAACAAACGTAACAAGTTGTAGAATGACACCTGAAGAGAATAATTTGAGTTGGTTTGCGGTTACGACTTGAACTATAGAAATCTAGAAGCAATTCCCTGCAATGAAATATCATTCAAATTTTAATTGATACAATCATACATGTATATATCACAACAAATAAAGAAAAAGAATGTCATTACAAGAAGCCCTTCATCGTAAACACCATGTATGATTACTGTTGTAAATAATTTATTTTAATTATTATTATTGGTTATGTGTATTGGGTCCATTAGTTTAGTAGTCTTGCCCATCAAGTTACATTAGCTTATATAAACACATTAGTGGTTGTAAATTATTCAGAACTTTGAAATATATTCAGTTTTCACATGGTATCACGAGCTCTCGTTCTTGAGGGTTTCCTGGGTCTTTTTGAAACTCGTTTGTGTTTTCCTTCTCATTTGTCTGAATTTATCCGTCATCAATGGCCGGCTCGGATGAAGAGGTGGTGATCAATAACAAAACTGAAACAACAGATTACAAATCTCAAGAATTACCAACCATACCCTCATCTTACAGATAACATGAGAAGAATTATTTGAAGTGGTCTCAACTTGTGAAAATCACTTTAAAAGGTAAAGGAAAGGCAGGACATTTAACTGATGATGATCCTCCTGATGAGAAAAGTCCTACATTCAAGAAGTGGGATGAGGAAGACTCAGCCATCATGTCATGGTTATGGGGTTCAATGACTGAAGAAATCAATGACAATTGCATGTTTCTCGGTACCGCAAAGAACATTTGGAAATCATTAGAAGAGTCTTATTCAAAAGCCAAAGATGTTGCCCAAATATATGATGTGAAGGTGAAAACGATGGGTGCTAAACAGGGAAATAAAACTGTTACGCAGTATGCAAATCACCTCAAAACCTTATGGATGGAGCTGGATCAGTACAGAGTTATAAAAGTCAAGTGTTCAGAAGATACAGCAACACTCAAGGAGTATATTGAGCAGGATAGAGTCTATGATTTTCTGGTGGGACTCAACCCTGAATATGACCAAGTTAGAGTGCAAATTCTTGGTCAAAAGACGGTACCTGGCATTAATGAGGTAGTGGCTACAGTGAGGAGTGAAGAAAGTAGAAGGGGGCTAATGTTGGCAGTCCCTCCAATTGTGGAAAGCTCAACAATGTTAGTTGAGAAGAATTCGATCGTGACAGCAGCTGACCAGAAGAAAGGGGAAGGAACCTATGTGGAGAAGAAAGGTGAAGAATTGTTTTGTACTTTTTGTAAGAAATATCACCACACTCGTGAAAAATGCTGGAGATTGAACGGAAAGCCACCTGGTAAAGAGTGGGGGAACGGAAAGCCACCTGGTAAAGAATGGGATAAAAAGGGAGACTTATCTAAAAAGGGAGGACAAGCACACATGGCTTCAGGCGCTAATGAAGCTAGTCCAAAAAATGTCAAGCCACTCAACCAAGATGAGATAGAACAAATGAGATCTTTCCTCAATAGGTTGGAGAAACCAATAGGTACTAGCTCTGTGGCATATTCAGGTACATTTCCATCCTTTTTTGGTGAATTTCCATTTTCTTTTGGACTTAATGCTTCAGATATACCCTTGAAACAATACTGGAAATTAGATTCTGGAGCCACTGACCACATGACACCTTTACCCACACACTTTTCTACCTATTCACCTTGTCCTAGTAATAAAAAAAAATATCCATAGCCGATGGAACCCTTATAACTATGGCAGGTCAAGGGGATGTCCAACTTAATCCATTCATGACCCTAAACAATGTCCTTCATATCCCTCAATTGTCCACTAGCATGATTTCCATAAAAAAAGGCATAAAAGACCTATCATGTATTGTTATTTTCGATAATAACTCGTGTTTTTCAGGACAAAGAATCGGGGAGGACGATTGGAAATGCTAGAGAATGGAATGGTCTTTACTATTTGGATAACCAAGACTAAAGCCCAAAGTTACTTAGCAACAACTCTTTTTTTTCAGAATCAATAAAAACCAACAAGGAGAAGGCTCTTTTGTACCACTATCGCCTGGGTCATCCTTCGTTTAGAGTCATTAAGCAGTTATTTCCTTTATTTTTTAAAACATTAGATGTTGAGAGTTTTCAGTGTGAGGTGTGTGAACTTGCTAAACACAAGCGTGTACCTTTTTCAGTCAGTAATAAAATGAGTACTTTTCCGTTTTATTTAGTTCATACAGATGTGTGGGGTCCCTCTAATGTTCCAAATATATCAGGTGCTCGTTGGTTTGTAACTTTTATTGATGATTGCACTCGGGTTACTTGGGTTTATTTGCTTAAACACAAATCTGAAGTTAGTTCTGTGTTTTTTCAATTTTTCTCCATGATTAAAAATCAGTTTGAGGTGAGCATTAAACGGATTAGATCCGATAATGCCAAAGATTATTATAATCATGGATTAAATTCATTCTGTCAAAAAGAAGGCATAATTCATGAGTCCTCCTGTGTTAAAATTGCCGAGAGGAAAAATGGTCACTTGTTGGATCAAACTCGTGATATGTTATTCCAAAATAAAATTTCCAAGAAATATTGGGGAGAGGCAGTTTTAACCGCATCTTATCTTATAAACCGCTTACCTTCTAGTGTTCTTGACTCCAAAACTCCTATGGAAGTTTTATCCTCATTCTATCCCGATTTGTCTACCTCTAGTAATCTCACCCCTAGAATATTTGGGTGTACGCCGTTTGTCCATATCCATAGTGATGGTAGAGGGAAACTTGATCCTAGAGCTTTAAAATGTGTCTTTATAGGGTATTCTTCCACCCAAAAGGGTTTCAAATGTTATCATCCTCCATCTCACAAATTTTTTGTTTCTCGAGATGTCACCTTCCATGAACAAGAAAGTTACTTTGTTCAAACTCATCTTCAGGGGGAGAATTCATGTAAGGAAGATGAGTCTCTTTTACTTCCTGACCTTGACCTTAATCTAGGACCAGAAGTTGAAGTTGAAACTGAAGGTGACAATGTTGAGACAAAAGTTGATTCTGAAAAACATGAGCCAATGTAAGATATGGGAAAAATATAAGGATTTATACATGAAGAAAGACCATTCCTGAATCTACTCATGTCCAAGAGTCTGATCCGACATTACATGAGGTAACTTTACTTGACCCTTCAAATTCTTGGGATTTAATTTCTGAATTTTCTCATGCACATGAACCAGAATCCAACCCATCCTCACATGAGGAACCAGAATCCAACCCAATAGAGCGTAAGAAACAAAAATCCAGAGAAGTACCACCAAGATTCTGAAGACTTACATCTTCCAGTTGCCCTTAGAAAAGATCCTAGAACTTGTACCAATAAGCCACTCTACCCTCTTTCCAACTACCTATGCTTTGAACAGTTATCACCCACCTATAACGCCTTCCTCACCAACCTAAACACTACCATTATACCTACCTCTTTATCTGAGGCATTGTGGAAATGGAAACAAGCCATGGACATGGAAATGGAGGCTCTTGATAAGAACAATACTTGGGAATTGGTTCCTTTACCAAATGGAAAGAAACCTGTAGAGTGCAAATGGTTATACACCGTAAAATACAAGGCTGATGGTTCTATTGAGAGATACAAGGCAAGATTGGTAGCTAAAGGATTCACTCAGACTTATGGAGTAGATTACTCAGAGACATTTGCTCCAGTTGCAAAAATGAATACTGTCAGGGTGATATTATCTTTAGCAGCTAACTACAATTGATGTGAAAAATGCCTTCCTTCATGGAGAACTTGAAGAGGAGATCTACATGAATGTGCCCCCTGGATACGGTGAACATACTACTGTCAACACCGTGTGCAAGTTAAAAAAAGCTTTATATGGGCTAAAGCAATCACCACGTGCATGGTTTGGTAGATTTACTAAAGTTATGGTAGGTTTGGGATTCAAACAAAGCCAAGGAGACCATACTTTATTTGTCAAACACTCCGAAACAGTGGGAGTAACAGTGTTGATGGTATACGTGGATGACATTGACAGGTGATGATGAAGAGGAGCAAAAACTGTTAGGCCAACACTTAGCCAAAGAGTTCGAGATCAAGACCTTGGGAAAATTAAAGTATTTTTTGGGAATTGAAGTGGCTCACTCTAAGAAAGGAATTTTCATATCTCAACAGAAATACATATCTGCAAGAAACTGGCAATGCAAGCCTGCAAGTACACCAATTGATCCAAATGTGAAGTTGGGGAATGCAGAACATGTTGCAGTTAATAAAGAAATGTATCAAAGGTTAGTCGGCAAGCTTATATACCTCTCACATGCTAGACCTGATGTTGCTTTTGCTGTAAGTTTAGTCAGCCAATTCATGCACCAACCAAAGGAGATTCATTTACAAGCCGCACTTCGAATTGTGCAATATTTGAAAGGAACCCCAGGTAGAGGAATTTT
>Ga0228711_1000426_pt1 | contig 50452 bp, 32 predicted proteins | sample MedpolnodulmetaG_2_FD_177996 | JGI IMG/M metagenome (GOLD analysis project Ga0228711, IMG submission 177996) | Root nodule microbial communities from Medicago polymorpha collected in Santa Monica, California, United States - brown nodules | ecosystem: Host-associated > Plants > Roots > Nodule... | reverse complement strand
AAATTTATCCTTAATTTTTTGGGACTAAGTTGAATTAAACTATTATTATACATCTACCTTTAAGATAAGGTTTTGATTTAATCCGTAAAAAAAAAAAAAAATTGAGTTGCCAACAAAAAGTTATATTGTTGATGTCATGTTATTGGAAAAGATAAAAATTTATATGTTATTTATTATATCGTTCATGTTACTGAAAAATATAAACATAGTTTTTTAAAAATAAGAGGTAAAATGAGCACATTAATGTTCCTCTTGACATTAATAAATATAAGGAAAATAATTCCTCAACACACAAACTCCATTTATCGCTAGAAAGTGAGGGAAAAAAAAGTGAGGTGGTAAATGTGATAACTTGGTGATTTGATGGAAGAATTGAGTAAAAAAAATGTGTCAAACGAGTGTAAAAAAATTGAGGATGAACAAAGCTGGAAGGGAGGTGCTGATCAAATTTGTTGCTCAATCTATCCCGATATATTGTAGAGTTAATTCCTCTTGTCGACAACCTTAGGATATGAAATTAAAAAATATTGAATTCTTTTTGGTGGGGGTCGAATATAAACAACTGAAAAGGAATAAATTGGTTAAAATGGGACAAGTTGGCTATGAGAAAGGAACACAATGGTATGAGTTTTCGCATTCATACGGATTTAATTTTGCTATGCTGAGGAAGTAAGGTTGGAGGCTAGAAACTCGAGTTTTGTTATTCAAAGCTATATATTTTTCAAGGGAGATTTTGTTAATGCAAGGCTAGGTCATAACCCGAGTTTTGTTTGGCGTAGTATCCATGCTTCACAGGTAGTGGTCAGAGGATGTCTCAGATGGAGAGTGGGGAATAGTTCAGTTAAGGTTTGGTTGTATCCATGGCTGCAAGATGAGAATAGAGGTTTTGTAACAAGCCTGATCGCTCTGGGAGTGGAGAACTTGGTTGTGAGTGATTTAATCGACCATAATGCACATGTGTGGTGGAGAGACATCATCAAAAGAATATTTAATGAAAGAGATGTGCAAACAATTGTTGTTATGCCCGTCATTGACGAGGTAGAAGAGGAGAAAAATGTATGGTAAATATAGTGTTAGCTCCATTTATCAGCACATCATGGAAAGTTTAGTTGATAACACAGACTTACATGTGGAGGGCAACTAGACAAAACTATGGCATCTTAAAGTACCCCAAAAAGTGAAGGTTTTCCTATGGAGGGTGACGCGTTGTTGCCTACCAACAAGATAATGCCTTAAAAAAATGCGGCGTTCAGTGCAATGTTTATTGTGTGATGTGTGATGTGAAAATGATTGACATGTTTTCTTCGGTTGTGGGAAGTTAGCAGCAGTGTAAGAAGCGACAGAGTTGTGGCATATCATCAAAGAGAATCTGGAAGTAGCAGATGGATTTGTATCTCTCTCCTTTCAACTACTCGAACAACTACATAATCAACAACTCCTTATATTTGTAATGACTTTGTGGTACATATGGAAGAGAAAAAAATGAGAAGCTTTGGAGTGATATAAATACGAATCCGCGTATGTCGGTGGATTTGGCACACGAATCTTTGTTAAAATGGCAACACGCCAGCGAACATGTATACTACAGGGACGGAGGAGAAAGAAACTCTAACAAACCAATAAGTCATAATCATTACAGTTGGAGCAAATCGGAGGTGTGAGAGGTCAAGTACAATATCGATGCAGCAATTTTCAAGGAAAAAAGGTGTTGTGGAATTGGAATAGGAATGTGCAACAGAAGTAGCCTAGGAGAGTTCGTAAAGCAAAACAACTTGGTTTTTTGGATTACCACAACCACACGAAGCAGAGGCAGATGGCATAAAGGAAACAATAAAAAGGCTTGGTAGCGTGGGTCTATCTAAGGTGTCCATTGAACTTGATTGCAAGCAAGTGGTTGACGACAAAGTTAGGAGATTCAACATCAATTTCATGTTTGGCGCTATTATTGATATTTGGAAAACTTCAATTAAAATCAATCAAAACTTTAAAATAAGTTACATTATGAGACAAGCAAATAGTATTGTTCATTTATTAGCAAGAGTTCATTATCTTATGTTAGCTTTCATATTCATAATTATATGTCATTTTGTATTGAAATTGCTTTGGTCAAAAAAATATTAATTGAAAAAAAAAATCCTTTAATTTCTATTTGATAAGTGAATACGTCACCACTTGGTCATTGCCAATCACATGTTTTTGTCCTTTTGTCATTTTCTCAAATGTCTGCACATGTTTTTGCCCCATTGTGGGCTTGTCATTTCTAGTTCTTTACTTTGATATATTATTGTTGGAGGCTCCTCATGCATGCTCAAGAATGTATTACTTGGCATAATTGAAGAATCCACACCCTTTCAATATCAAACATGTCTACTATGGTGGGCCTTTTTATGGTTATAGTTATCGTCCCTGGGTATATGTGTGTACTTAAATTTACAATTATAATAACAAAGATATTTGACAATAAATAATAATAATAACAACTATATTTATAACAAACTCATATGATAATATGATCAGAGCTGACCCTAAGATTTTTGATACCCTAGACTAATTAATAAAATTGTGCATTTTTAATTATTTGAATGACGTTCTTCTTACATTTTTTGTTGCAAAATATTCATTCATAATCAAGGGTTCTCCAAAAATGTATTTTCAATAGAATTACTTAGAGAGGGTTAAAAAGAATTAGGCAAAATTACATTTTTAGTCATTTAACTTGATTTCAGGTAACAGTTTAGTCCTTTATCTTTTTTTTTCATTTCAATTTTGTCCTTTTAGGCCATTTGCATATAGATTTTCAAGCTTAAAACTCATGTATTTATTTTCTTATGGCCTCTAAATTTTCAAATTCATGGTCTTTCATCTATGTTCTCATATGAATATTAGATTGGAAGCTTGAAAATCTATGTAAATGGACCAAAAGGATAAAATTGAAATGAAAAAAATGATAAAGGATCAAACTGTTACCTGAAATTAAGTTAAGGGACTAAAAGTATAATTTTGCCAAAGAAATATATTTATATAGTACTGACTATTAAGTAAAAATAATAATCTTAGTGCCCCGAAGAGAATGATGTCCTAGGCTGCCGCCCCTTTCGCCCACCCTCAAGGTCACCCCTGAACATGATGAGAAAGGCCAGAAACATTCTTTTTTCAACATTTTCTATAACACTCAATATTTTATTAGGTGGAATTTGTGTGGATTCCACACTTTATGTGATACTCATTTATAAAATTTAAGGTTCATGCTAATTTTATCTAATGAAATAGTAAATTTTAAAGAAAATTATTAGAAAATAGTGTTTTAACACTCATCGAGCACAAATATTTGCCTAATTTAAAAGGTAAAAGAGCAATATCAATGATTAATCTCCATGATAAAAAAGCGCTTTGAAATTTTCCTATGATATTTGGGAGATTTTTGTTAATGGCATATATATTTATATATATTAGATGAAACAGAGTACAAAGGGATAACTAGCTTCCAACTTATTTGCAGTTGTCTTAGTCGTGTTCTATTGATCATTGGATCTGTGTAATGGGAACTTTTATAAGCCACGGTTTTGTATAAATAAATACATAAAAAAATGTTATCCAAAAAAATAAAAATACATGAAAACATAAACATGATTTAATTAATATGATGATGTCGAAGAGGATATGATATTTAAAATTTTGGAATGTTATTGTCCATGATTTGATCTAAAAAATAGAAGATAAGAGTCCACGTTTGTATAAGAGAGTAGGAGAATGGTCTTATAATTATTAGATTCGTACATGAGTTGTTGTCACACAGTTATAAGAGCTACATCATTATAGTCTTTTAAGTTAAAATTGGCCCACTATTTAAATAAAAAATAGTGGCTGACTAGGCTGAAATAGTTAATCTAATGAATTTCGGCAAAAAGCAATTCACCCAACACACCTAATTTGTGCATATAGTATGGATATAATATTTATATATAGCCACATCTAAATTTTATGTTCTCCTTTTGGGTCGTTTTGAGATAGGTGAGCTATCAATTCAAGATAATTCCATAGTTGTATGGCTAGCATAAGGACAAGCATTCCTTCCTTGAGTTCCAATTTTTAGTATTGTCCGTTTGTGAAAAGGAGGGCACCACATTTAGCTGTATATTGTGGAAATACTATATGAGCATGCACCAATAATAAAGTGTGGTCGATTCTTCATAATTAAGCTATATATATGATCATATTTTCCTTCTCTTCATCATACCTAGTGCCTTACCCCTACTAGCTTTTTAATATAAATCTACACATGTTAGGGTTAGGGTTAGTCACCAAACACTAACTACCTAGGTCTATAGCTTAGCCATATCTTGACCGTACGTCTCTTTCATATGAAATGAAATGAAGAAATAGAAGGAATTGACTCGAATTCATATCAAAGAGAAATTCATTAAAACATGAAAAAACGGCAAGTGGTGGTGGTGGTGAAACGCAACAGTACTTCATCTTCAAGAAATATTGTTGGATATGGAGAGTGTCAAAAGAATCATGCAGCTTATAGTGGAGGCTATGCTGTTGATGGATGTATGGAATTCATGGCATGTTCAGGGGAAGAAGCACTTACATGTGCTGCTTGTGGTTGTCATAGGAACTTCCACAAAAGAAAAGTACAGACTGAGGTAGTCAGTACCTAAATTTATCCTGATTATGTTTCTTCATTCTATTACATGTGTATTCAATTAACTGATTCATGTGTACTTTTCTTTTCATATTCTTCTTTCTTTGAGTGTGCTTGTAAGTGTTGATTAATTACCAATAGATTAGAGAAATTTATTCTTGTAAAAAGAAAATTAAACTTCTGAATTTATGTTCCTTGAGCTTGAATATTATAAATGTATCCAATATTTGTTCTCTTTCTCCGTAACTTTTCTTCCTTCCTATTCTTTGTAAATATTGTCAATTACTACGTTGCGGAGAATATATGGTGCAGAAAGATATGCCAGCTCTTGAACAGAGAGGATACAAAGCGACCTTAACGAGTTTTGTTTTTGGATATTTATTTTTGTTTTTTTGCTCTAAAATCATATTTTGGCTAAGCCATTTAGACTCCTTTGTCATTTGCACTTGTAGACTTTGCTTATAAAAAATGATTTTATGTCAAAAAAACCTTGTATGATTTATGTGTGTTTCTTTTCTTTTAGAAATTTGTGTAAATCGAAGAAGTTTTAAAAAAAAAACAATAATTTTTTATTAAAAAGAAAGCAACAAAATGAGAAACTCCTCCTATAACATGAAAGAAATTGTGGAACCCATTCAAAAAAATTGGAACCATAAGTTGAAGAAAGTGGAACCATAAAAGCAATAAAATGCACACGACATCATCAAATGACATCACGGGCCCTTTCTATCCAAAAAAGACATCACGGGCCCTTGTCAGATTAGGAATAAATAAATCAAATTACAGACTTACAGCATGTGTTTTTTTTCTAACAAAAGTTATAACATGTGTTAAACATTAACACTTGCTTCAAATGGAGAGCAGCCAAAGTTAGATGGGTGGTATTTCCTAACATAATGGAGATTTGTGTAATGATATTTCTACGATTATTTTAAGATAATTATTTAGATAATTTTATTTTTTCTTTTTTATGGTCAAAAATAATTGACTGAGAAAAACATAAAGAGAAGGAGTAAGCGTGAAAGAGAAAATTATTTAAAAGTTTTTACAAAATAATTGTACAAATATCATTTATTTAAAGATTTAACAAACTTTTTCTCTATGTCAAAATTGAAGAGGTTATTATAGTGCGGTGGTAACAAACATTTGAGAACATGGCAGGTTCAATTTTGCTTTTGTAAAGTTCTTTAGACACATTTTGAAAGGAGAGGTTACAATCATGTTCAATTAGGGGTGAGAATAGGTCAGGCCGGTCGTCAGAGGCCTATGGCTCGGCCTACTAAAAGCTCGGTTCGGCCTAACTCGTGTAATAAATGGGTCAAGCTTGAGCTTTTTAAAAAGCCTATTAATTTAATTAGGTCAGGCTTAAGCTTATACAAAAGTCTATCAGGCCGGCCCGTATACGAGTATATTATATTTTTCCATATTTATTATTTATATTTATATATATAAAAAAGAATTATTGATCCTTCAAATTCTCATACCACAATTATTATTATTTTAGTTTTTTTTAATATTTTGTATGGCTTGCTACGTACTGATGTGTGTGTGTGTGCGCGCGCGCGTGCTTGCTACTGATATGTCTAAGGTCAAGTATGGTTATTAGATTAAGTTTGAAATCCTTGCTGTTATCAGACATGATTATTCTTGAGTTTCTATCCATCTATAAATTTTACAATTGTGTTTCATTAGTTTAATATGTATCTAATTAATGTTTATCTCAGTATTAAGTACATTGCACAAATTGAAAGGATTTTCTTTTTGATGAACAGACTATGTTTGAAATTTGTAACACAAACTATGCTTTTAGACAGGCTAATAGGCCAGGCCAAGTTTTTAAAAAAGGTCAGGTCAGGCTTAAAATAAAGCCTTTGATAGGTAAAAGGTCAAGGCTTAAACCTCAGTTTTTTCAACTAGGCCTAGCCTATTTAAACAAATCCCGGCTCATTCCCATCCCTATGTTTGATCAATGTCACGGTAATGCTACTTTACCAAACAATTGTATCTCCTACTTTGTTAGGTTGATGTTGAAAATGGCCTCCCTATTTTCATTGACGAATTTTCAGTCGATATCTCTTCTTGCTTGTTTATACAAATTAATATCAACAGTGTTGGCCGTGAGGTTAGCCCAGGTGATGAATGCGGTGGTTGCTACCACTCAATTGACTTTTATCAATGGAAGAAATTTGGTTGATGGTGGTCTATGGAATGGTGAAGAAAATGGGTCGGAAATATTTACTCTTTAAAGTAGATTTTGAAAATGCATATAACTCAGTCGATTTGGGGTCTCTAGAGACATGCCTGGTAGGCTTTGTTGTAGTAATAAATGAATTAAGTGGACTTGTGCCCATATTTTTGTGGGGAAGTTGTTAGTTATAGTTAATGGAAGCATATCACCTGAGGTTAATATAGGGTGGTATGCTAGCGTCATTTTTATTCTTGTTGGTTGATGAGGGGTTCAATGGCTTGATGAGAAATGTTGTGGTGGGAAAAAAATTACGGGTTTAGAGTTGGCCAAAAGGTTATTTCTCAACTTTAATATGCAGATGATATATTATGTATATGTGAATCTTCTTAAGATAATATATGAACATCGAAGGTGATTTTTTGAGGTTTTAAGCTGGTATTTGGATTGAAGGTCAATTTTTGGAAAAGTTGTACAATAGATATGAATGTGACTATGTGGTTTATGAAATTATGAAGGTGTGGTTTTTGACAACTTCATTATTTTGGTAGATGGGTCGTTTTCAGGTTTTCTTGATACGGGAGGGCTAGCTATATATTGGTGTTTTGGTTTGGTTTATTTACCCTACAACTATGGTTTTGTGGTTCTGAGTAGAGTTTTAGGGTATTTGTTTGGGATTAATTTTGAAAAAAATCCTTTTTTTTTTTTATAAAAAAATCACTTTTGTCACTTTTAACACAAAATCTATTTTTTTTTAAAAGTTGAAACAAACGCACCCTTATATGCCTATAAAAATGGTTTAGATATGGACCGTTAAAGTCTATGAATGGTGTTTTTCGAGGATCGGTTTTGTTCTTTACTCTTTATGTGTTATTATCTGGTTTTTATATAATTATATTGTTTACAATCTGTTTTTTCATGAATCTAGTGAAATGATGAGGATGTACATGCGACCCTGCTCTGGTAACGTCGTGTGCGATCATATTAAAGATTTTGACAATAAATATAGTTGAAAAAAAAAATTAAAAATAATAATAATTTATAACTCTTTTTTTTTTTAGGAAAATTAATAACTCTTTATAATATATCAAACTCATGAGTTTTTTTTTTAAGGACGAACTCATGAGTTTATTTATCAGTTATGTCAAATTATATAACATAAGAAGCATCATGAAGAATTAAATTGATTTTTATTTCTTTTATATTTTATTGGTTTTTTGGGAAAGAATCTTCTCTATTGGAATTATTTATCATGTTTGATGGTTGAGAATTTGCAATTAGGAGAATTCTAATGAAAATAATTCATTCTCATACTTTTAAACAACATAATACTAATGAATATGGAAAGGGATGTTTGGTCCTTCATTCCGCTCCATATAGGATTTCAGTCCCATTATTTCTAATTTTTTAATTTAGCTGCCTCGTCTTTGTATTTTAGAAATTTTGTACAACCCGAAATTTGACTGAAAATCGATGATGTGGGATAATTTAAGCTAACCTAGCATACATTTTGATGTTATATGAATGGCATGTCACTATTTGTTAATTCTTGAAAACTCAAATTCTTAATTATATCATTTTATGAATTGCAAAATGATTAGTAATTAATTATTTAAAAATAAAATTAAAAAAAATTCAAGAACAAGGATTGTTTTCTTCAAGAGTCATTGTAACTCTACTTAACCTAACATAGAACTGCCAAAAAAAAAATCCACGTATTCGAACGTCAAAAGCTTTTCTTTTTCCATTTCATATCAAAGAACAAAAATCTATCCGATCATTCTCCTTATTTGTAAAAAAAGGAAAAAAAAATATCAAAGAACAAAAAATGACAAGAAAAAGCGGTTGTGATTCAAGTTCCATTTCATATCAAAGAGGACAACAAAATTGTGACAAGAAAAATGTCACAAAATGACTAGGAAAAGCAATTGTGATTCAAATCATGGAAATTGAAATATTTGATTTTTTTAAAGAATAATTTTTTAATTTAAAATGTTTGGACACTCATTGACAAAACCTATTCAATAAAATAGTGTGTGTTTAAAGGGCGTTTTAACGTGTTTTTGACAATTTTAATTTTAAAGGGCATTTTACACTTATTAAATTACATAATCTGAAATCTATAGAACTCGTGATAAATCAATAGGATAAGAAAATAAACCGTGTTAGTTTATCATAAAGAACCGTCTTAGTTGAAATATATATTTATTTTTTTGCTAATAAGTCTTTTTTTTTTCTTCACAAGAAGCTAATAAGTCTTAGTTGAATTGGCACTCCCCTAATAATTAATGGGGAAAAAAGCAGGCTCAATTAATTAAGGCTAAATACTACTTTTGGTAATTTTAGTTTGACAGAATTTTTAAGTTTCGAAAGTTTTAATTAGATCCTTTTAATATAACAGAATTCTCAAGTTAGTCCTTTAATTTTCAAAAGTTTCAAATATGTCATTTTAGTTGATAAACTATTTCATCGTTACCCCTGATGTTAGTTAATAATTAATTGATGTTGGTGTAGATGTTAAGTTATTGACTTGGATCAAAACGTTGTCTTTTAAAAGCTTTAGAGTGTCAAAACGTTGTGTTTAATGATCACAAATGATCATTTATAGTGTTAGAAAGGCAGCTATTTACAACAACAAATGTCTTTCTAACACTATTAAATTAAATTTATAGTGCTAGAATGATCATTTGTGACTATTAAACGTAACGTTTTGACACCCTAGAACTTTTAAAATGCAGCGTTTTAATCCAAATCAACAACGTAAATTAACAGCTACATCAGCATCAGTTTTAATCCACACACTCTCACATGATTCCAAAACCAATCCATACCAACTTTAGGGCGGCTAAGATCTTTCACCTTCTTCCCAGTATTTATAAGACAGATACTACCCACACCCCAAATAATCCAAGTTACATCCCAAAGTTACTAATATACTCTTTAATTAAAATAAAAATTCAATTCAATTCAAAACCCACAAAACACACAGTTACGTATTCTAAGTTCATGTATCCCCTCAAACCCAAAAAGAAGCCAAGCGTGCCTTCATCTCCTTCCTGCCAACCGCGCCTTCATCTTCAAAAGCATCCAATCGTGCCAATCGCTCGCGTGTCTTCTCCATTAGGTTCTGTAAGTTTTCAATTCTTCATCTCTTTCGGCATGCATAGTTTAGTGATCCGGTCTCCTAATTGCTTTGTTTTTAGTGATTTATCATTTTCTTAGTTGGACTGTATTGATTCTATGTTATGTTCTATTTGAATAAGAATGCTATGATTTTTTTGTTGTTGTTTGCAATTGGTATTGGTGTTTTATGGTTTGTGGTTAGCGTGAATTCATTTCACATATCCTACACATCATTTTAATACGTGAATTCATTTTACGTACCAGTAACTGAATTGAATCATTCAAAACTAAATCTTTGGAACTAACAAACTTTTAGAATAATTCTTGAAACATTGAACGAAAAATTGACACAACATTGACACCTGCTATAATTTGAGAAAAATACATAAGTGAATGAGACTGAGTTTTGAATCAGTCAATTTAGTCCTGTAATTTTCACTAAAGGTGAAGGATTAGTGTAATCAATGATTTTCAATTTCACTAATCATTTTAGAGAGACCGCATATCAATATTGCTTGTGTGCACAATAGGGTTTTCTGGTTTAGCTTTAGATCATTCTTTAGGACACTATCGGTCTTGTAGAATCTAATCATTACTTCACATGATTATTGATTGAATTGCTTATACAAATTATATAATATAGTTTTTTTTATCCCTCTTGTTCAGTTAAAGCTTGTATTCTACACATAATCATTGTTGTAAATTGGTACTCACACATCTGGTCTACATAAAAGCTGATATGATAATTGAATCTGACAAATATAGAGCTCATGTAAATGAATATTAAACCACTGGTATTTATGGTGGCATTTAAATGTCACTGGTATTTATGCTGCTTTTTGAAGTTGACAATGCTTCAATGGAAATGCTTTCATCCTCAAGTAGAAATTTTTTACTATAGAAAGAGCTTCTATCTATTAAGTGTTCATCTGATAAGCACTTAATTAAGTTGTTTATCCAAATACACTCTAACACTAAAATTGGTGTATATACATTTTTTAGTATAGTAATAACATATATATATACACGCTTAATTAAGTTGTTTATCCAAACCGACCCAAAAACTGAAATTAGTGTACATATATACAAGAATTAAAAAATCAAGCCTTTAAAAAATAGAATAAGTGTTGAATAGAAAAGCAATAATAATACCAGTAAAAGTTCGTTAGTAGTTTTTCCCATAGCAGAAAGAACAATGACAGACCTCTCTTCAGGAAAACTCAGTATCAGATTAGCAATGACTTTCATCCTCACAGCATTGACAAGTACCTTAAAATTGTTGGTAACTGACTGTAATGGCAACTAAAAGTACTCTGCTACTTCCCCAGTGCAGGGATTTATAATGGCGTCTAGTTGCTGATATTTGTTATTGAATCCAAATAAGAAGTTACCTTAGTCTTATAGTCTTTGTATTTGGTTTTGGTGGATAGTGGTTTAACATGTGAAGTTGGTTTTCGGTGTTTAAATAAAAAAAAGAAAACTTTGTTGATGTATTTGTTATTGCTCTATTGAATGAACTGAATACGTTAATGTTTATTTATGTATTTGTTATTACTATGTTGACATCAAATAGGCTCAATAATATTCCTTATTGTGCAGATATGGCACGAATATTTATTACAGATGAAAAAGGGTGTGTTAGGCCTACTGCGTCTACACGTCGATGTCGCAACAAACAAGTTACTTCATCAGAGAAGGGGCCTGTCGATGACCCACCTCGTGAAGCCTATATGCAACATCATGAAGCCAATGAGCCACATCAGGAAGTAAATGAGCCACATCAGGATATAAGAGTTGATGGTGTGGAGGTACATGGATATCCCGGTGGTCCCACAGACTGTTCTATTCTTAAGACATATGGGGACCACGTGGCTAGACAAATTTGGGAAGGAGAGGTAATGTAGCAACATATTTCCCACTGTTGTGTTTGTTTTAATTTTTTTTGTTAAATATGGTTCCATATATTTAAGGATCGTGGAGAGTTGAGGATCTTCAGCAACGGAAAAAAGATGAAGGGAGCTATCATTCATCACGATGAGGTTCGACGATTAGTTGAGGGGTCTGGACTCCTACCTTTGTTGAAATGCAGCTATGAGATGATTAACAAGGGACTCATTTCTGCTTTCGTTGAGAGGTGGCATCGAGACACAAATAGTTTTCATCTTCCAGTCGGAGAGATGACTGTTACATTGGATGACGTGTAGTCTTTGTTGCATATACCTATCACAGGGGCATTATTCACTATCAATGTATTTGACAGGGACCAAGCAGCAAGGGTATTAACCGAACTATTGGGAGTTTCCATACCATTCACTAGGCAAGAGTTTGCGATAACACACGCATCACAGGTTCGTTACTCTTGGTTGTTAGATCTGTATAATCAACGTTGCGAGCAACAACGTTGGGTGGAGGCTGCAAGAGCTTTTTTATTATGGCTGGTTAGGTGCACACTATTTAGTGACAAGAGTGCATTCGCAGTAAATGATGCATATTTGGAGTGTTTTCGTGACCTCGATAGTTGTGGAGGATATGCATGGGGTGTTGCTGCCCTATCCCACTTATAACAATCCTTATACAGGTATCATTGTTGTTATATTTTTTGTTATTTCATTCAAACAAGTCATCTAATTAGTTGCTAAGTGATGTGGTTTTTACTATATCTACAGGCATGGGTTTACGAACACTTTTCTATTTTATGCATTGAGTAATGTAATAATGTACCTGTACAAAATGACAGTAATTAACGTAGGTAATTACAATGAGACTAGATGATGGTGAAAATGGACTCCTAGAGGGGAAAAAGTCATCGACATGTCCACCGACAATGAGACTAGTGTGATATTATACTTTGAAGCAATCACATGACCCATTGTTGGAAGAGTCATCCACTTATACATAGTTTCATATCCGTCAACATATAAACTTTGGATCATACCTTGAACATAATCTTCCCCACCAAACATCCTTGCGTATTCATCCTTCCACTCTAGAAGTTCTTCCAAACATTCCTGACGAATTAGAGGCCACGAGTCTTCACCTCTACCAAGCAAAGCGCCAACTGCGCGATATCTACAATTACCATCCGGGCCTACATCCATAACATCATCTATGCAATGGTAGATCTCTTTATGTAACCATTCCATAAAGGGTAACAGTCTAGGTTTATCAACCTTATTGGCTGAAGGTCGAGGTGTAAGCTTTTGTCGCAATGGTTGTGTTGTAAACTTCTAAATTGGTGGTGTAGGTGTCAGTTTCTGGACTGAACCTTTGGATTCAATAGCTGCATCTACATGTTCCCACCAAGATGGATCACGCTTTGTTGATTTTTGTCTCTTGGACAACTTTCTCCTCCCTATCTTTGGTGCACCCTTAACATTTGTTTTGGTAGGAGGTGGACACATTGAGGTGGTTATTGGGAAAACAAGTTCATGTAATTTACTCTTAAGTGCAATTTTTCCACACATATCAAGCTCATCAAATTTTCTCATTAATGCATCAATCAAAGGTTTCATAGATAACTCTGATGATTTGTTGAATTCATCATCAAAAAAATCTAACCTCTTCCAAAAAATATGAACTGCATCCAATGGGATGGCACTAGGCATCATACTATATCTGGCTAGTTCACATGCACAAGGTAGACCATGAGTCTTCCTAATAGTGCAACGACAACTACACTTATCAATACCGACGTACTTCACCCGATCAAACTCATTGGCAATGTGCGATAATGCATGTCTCGAAACATGGCCACACTAGTGAGCGTACAATCTAGTACTATGTCAATGTTCCTTTTGAAATATGCTTTTTTCGAATGATGATTTTATCTCATTGTGTTGTAGTATGATCATGCTAGAAGCTGCATCCCAAACACTACATATGTCCCCCATGCTATCTTGCAATATCCTCTTCAAACTCCAATGTGAAGACTCAGCCCTATTAGTCGTTATGTTCCCTAAGTGCATAACCTTGTTTGTCCATGCCTCAACAAATCTTTCTTTATAAGGAATCAACCACTGTTCATGTACATAATCATGAAAAATGGTAAAATCAATACAAATTTCTTTGAACACTTTCAACTGTTGCTGATACTCAACTTCATTAGAATAATATACTACACCTTCCCATGCCTCCATGACCATCTTTCGTTTCTCCTTTGGAGACACAGTCATCTTGCATTTGGCTTTCACATTCCTGCATACATGAAATAGACACAATAAATTTACCGCATCTGGAAAAACAAGTTGCACATCATTCATCAAGGCAAGATCTCTATCAGTAACAATGACACTAACATCACCACATGTAATTTGTTCTTTCAGCTTTTGTAGTGCCCATACAAATTTATCAAGGCGCTCATATTGTAAATAAGCAAATGCCATCAAAAATGTCATTCTGGTAGAGGTAACACCGACAATCTCAAGCAATGGCAATTTATACTTGAAAGTATTATATGTGCTATCCATAATCAAAACTAGGTGGAACTTATTGACAAGTGTGATTGAATCTGGATGTGCCCATAATATGTCCCTCAACTTATCAGAATCACCCACCTTTTTGTACTGATACACATACTTGTCACGTTTCAACAATGACATTAAATGTTGCATTTCAGTCCTATTTCCCCCAATGGATGACCGATATGATTGACGTGCATTATAAACCTGCTTGATGGTTGTTAAACTCTCAGCATTATGATCCCTAAATGTCATCAATTTATTTCTCAGTTTAACCATATTCTTTGTTATGTCACCGAGTAAATTTTTCTCTTCATGAGATAATCGTCCAAGAAAAGGATGGCCAGTCAATAGGCTCGATAAATTATGGTTGTGCATACCATATTCCACATGGATAGTCCATCCTTCACCATCCTTTGAGGGTATTCCTCTTAGTCTAAATGGACACTCACACTTTTTGGTACATGCACCCCTAACAGGTTTAGGATTCTTCCAAGGTCTATACTTTCCGCTTCTTTCACAACCGAGAATTAGTCTTGTCCTAGTTACTGGTTTTGTTGTGGCTGTTTCAGACCTATAAATCACAACAACAACAACATCATTTTCCTTCCCAACATTTTTAGCCCATTTCAATAAATCACCACGTGTAGCAAACACTTTATCATTGATAAATACAGCGGTAGAATCTACTAATTGTGATTCTTCAAGTTTCTTTTCATTGTTAACCGCTTCAACATTTTCTTCTTCTTCGATGTTCATTTACTGAAGAGAAAAAAAAAATTGTAAAATTTACTGAAACATAAATATAAAACTATGAAATTGATAAATGTGGTGGTTTTTAGATTTACTTAGTTTGTGTAAACTGAGTTTACATAAAGTAAGTTTACATGTACATGTATTCATGTTCACTCTATTCATGTTCAGGTGTTCAAGCACATTAACTATGTAGACGTAAATTCAGCTTACGTAGTTTATGTAAACTCATTTTACTTAGTTTATGTAAACTCAGTTTACATGAGTTAAGATGTAAACTGAGTTTACATACACCATGTAAACTGAATTTACATAACTTAAGTAAACTAACGTAAACTGAGTTTACATACACCACCTAAACTGAGTTTAGGTGTATGTTATTTCTTTTTAGAATATGTACGTAAACTAAATTCACGTGAGACCTATGCAAACTTAGATTACGTTACCCTTTTACGTAAACTTAAATCAAACAAATCGATAACGATAGACAGACGTGAAATTAACAACAACTCTAAACATCCATGGTAAAATTACAACATCGAATAAATCATAGAGCAAACGATAAATAGAAACTTGATGAAATTTATGAAATTCACTTACTTGTATGAATCAAATATGTATCAATGGAAGAGATGTTGATTCAATTGGCGATTTTAGTAGGTATTGATTGCATATCCATGGTGGTTTATGGGTGAAAAGGGGTGAGGGTTCAAAATGATAATAAAAGAAACATTTTTAGAAATTTAGGTGAAGAGGACAATTTTTGTATTATTGTAAAAAAATAATAAATTTGGGTGTAACTAGGATTATATGGGGTGAGACTAGAAAGAGTCTATTTATAATTCTAAATTTGCATTAAAACCACATCTGAAAAACAAATAAATTAAGAATAATTCAATTAACAACTTAATAATTTAATCACTTAAACGCATAATTAATTAACATTTAATCACTTAACAATAAAAAAATGTATCACTTAATCACATAAACACTTAACATTCATTCACTTAACAATAAAACAATTAATCACTTAATTGCATAAACATTTAACATTTAATCACTTAACAATTAAACAATTAATCACTTAAACACGTAACATTTGATCACTTAACAATAAAGCAATTAATCACTTAACCACTTATACATGTAACATTTAGCATTTAAAATTTACTAAATCAATGATATTAAATAAAACAGTTTAAAGAATAAAATCACTTCCATTATCGGTGTTATACCAGAGATGCAATGCAACATGCTTTGCGTATTTGGACAAGAGTGATATGTCCTCGAGACCTCCAGGAAAGGGAAGCCCTACAACATGACCTCCCTGATCCTCATATGCATCCTCATCCTCACCCTCAGCTTCAACATCATCATTCTTCTCCTCTTGTGGCTGAAAGTACGGTTCCTCTGGCCAATCCATATAGTGCTGGTCAGTCAGATCGTATCCCTCGTCCTGAGGGTCATACACAAGCACGAGTGTAGGATCAACCACCTACGATTGGGCCGCCTACGAGCTCTTTACACCTCCCGGGTTCCTACGTCTTCCCCTCTTAGGAATATGCGGGTTTGCCTTCGTCCGCTCCTTCCTATAACTACCTGTCATAGTTAGTTTGCCACATTGCATTCTACGCTCGTCCCCATACATATTTTTGCAAGAACAAAAGCAAAAAAACATGAATTATTCATTGAGGCATTTCACCAAACACCTTGAGTGCATTTCAAATTACTATCACAATTAATGTTAATTGAATTTCAAAACAATCACATTGTACCTAAACCTACTCTAAACAACAATTACAACAACATCATTTATTCATAACATCTTAATCTAACAAAATAATTAGATTTTCAAACTAACCTAAACACTAAAATTTTGCTAAATTTATCAAAAATAACACTTTATACAAACTACATTGTATGTTAATAGGATTAAGCTTACTTACTTGTGATTTACTCGAATATTTTTGGATGATTTTTGTATAAAATAAGATTGGAGCAATTTGATAGAGAGAGTTTTGTGTGTTTTAACTTTCTAGAAATGGTTTAGTGATGTTGCTGTGTTGTTTTAAGTTTCAGGTCGCAGCTGTAATTAACTACCGTTGATTTTGTTCGTTACCGTTGTAAGTAATTGCGTAATTTTCATGTGTGTTTGGAAAACTTTTGATGTGAATTTTTTTTTTTAATAGTTAATGGAAATTAATGAAAAAACAGGCCCAATTAATTAATTAATACAAAAATAAAATAAGGTTCCCTTTATAGGGTTTATTTAGAACAAGAACCCTCACATTCGAACAAAAATGACGGAAACCGGTGCACTGGAACCAGAAATCGTCGAGCCCAACACCACCGTCGCTGTAGACATGGTTATTGAAAACGCTGAACTTACCGCCGTCGATTCACAAGCGAATGACGAGTCCAATCAGAAGCGCGCCAGAGATGACGACGAAAAAGGTGTTTCCAAGAAGCTAAAGGTGGAAGCAGAAGTGGAAGAAGAGATGAAACCATCAGGTCCTGTGAAATTGGGTTACAAAACTTTCGGCACTTCTTTGGAGTTGTTTGATTACTTCAACAGTTTCCTTCACGCTTGGGGTCCTAATCTTAATGTTAACAAGGTTAGCAATTCATCTATCTAATTAATTATCAATTTTGCATTATCCCTTGAATTGACTTAATGATATTATTAATTATGTTCATTGAGTATATGTATTTATTTATATACACACATTTCTGCATTTGAAAGAAAGAGTATCTTATTACCGTACCCTTATTTTTGTATTGTTGTTGGTTTTGGTTGATTTGAGACTTTTGTTCAGAAAATTGTAGCTTTATACATTTGAGTCATTTAGTTTCTAGAGCTTCAGAGTTCAACCCTTGGCTTTCATCAACTTTAGTAGTATTGATGTAAAGGGGTTGCAAATTTGTGAATTGGATGGGATTTTTTATAATTGGATTGAATTGTATACGGAAATGTTACTGATCTTTTAAGGCTTGTGATTTGAAGAGGAAGGGGGTTAGGAGGATGGGCGGCGAGCAGAGGGAGAGATTTATGATTAGCCTTTTAGACTTTGATCAGGAGTTTGGAGGGAAAGAGAGATGAGGGCTTTGAGGATAAAGGATAGGAGTAAAGGGACAGGGAAGAGTGAGGAGTCCCATTGCACGAGAGATTCCCCGATAAAAGTGAGGGATTCTCCTATGTTTCCCTTTCTCCCCTTTCCTCCAAAGCCCTCTCGTCCCTTTCCCTCCTAACTCCTAATGCTTTGTTTGCGAGTTTGGAGGGTAAGGGAGGGCTTTGAAAAAAAAGGAAGCAGCAAGTGGAAGAAATAGAGGAGATTGGGAGGGGAGAGCTTTAGAGATTCATTTTTCTTCATAATACAAAACTCTCCTTATTTGGAGGAACTAAAAAATTGTATTGGAGAAGGGTTTTGGAGGGTTTATACAAATTCTTCAAATTTAATCAATGTTGTTAACCTATATATTCTTGAATGATTTAAAATCTTATGTGAATTTGTTTTTTGTGATTGTCTTGATTGGGTAAATTACAAAGCCTAAAATGAGAGGAAGCACATGGGTGAATTACAAAAAAAAAACTCTTCAAAATCCTTATTTTGTTTTTAGCGTTTCCATGAATTGAGGGTTTTGGACTTGCAACAGCTGTAAGAGTAACTTTCAGCTGCTAGATTAATCCAACATCTGACCTTGGACTGGATTGAGCTGCAGGGCTGCAGAGAATTCGAGCTGGTATTCCACATGGGTCTGTGATATGGTTTGTATACAATTACACGATGATTTAATATTTCATTTATATATCTACATGTCAGGATTGAACAGCTTGCTTGAAACTTAGTTGCTCCCTAATTTGTAATTGAGCTTTAAATCAGTTCTATCTTGTTATAAAGTCTCTGTAATGTTACTAATGTATTATCATGAAGAATTCGCCAGCGACAACCTAATTTTTTGTTACTAACTGGGATGACTTTTGGTTGTTTTATGTGGCAGTATGAACATGCAATGTTACTAGAATTGCTTATGAAAGGTCATCCAGAGCCTGATCAAAAGATTGGTGGGGGAAAAATCCGTGCTTTCCAAGTTCGCAAGCATCCTACATGGAAAAGCAAGTGTTTCTTTCTCATTAAGGAGGATGAATCAGCTGATGATTTTAGCTTCCGTAAATGTGTGGATCATATTCTTCCCTTGCCAGAAGCAATGCAAGTGAAACATGATGCAAACAGAGCATTGGGTGGTTCTGGTAAAAGAAAACATCGAGGTGCTGGTGGAAGAGGAGGTACACACGTACGTGGGGGAAAGGGAAATTCCAGACATTGAGTGCAGTGAGTGATTACTGCTGGTCTTGGTTGTGTTTTTCAAGATTATAATGTTTTTCTGTATACTTAGCCGAGCTTGTTTCATGTTTCCTGTTACTAGTAGATGTATTATGTATAATTCATATTTGACTTTTTTAGTTCATGTGGTTTTTATTTAAGCCCTGATCCTTTGGTTAAACTGTGTCTTCAATACATGTTTGTTGAGTAACATAGCAATATACTAATCTATCAAAGATCTACTACTCATGTCTTGACTTTTCTGTATTTTGTTATTTTCTTACAAAACATGAGTATTTGTAGTTTTATGTTAATGAAAGTTTTATATTCTTTTCGTAAAAAAGAGGATTACTGTTCTATTTTGTATTATGATATTATCCCAACGGTCAGCACTTATTCGTTGCAAACCTGGAATAGTACATTTATAATTCTGCAGGATTTACTTCAAATGATGAAATCTACCCCTACTATTGCTAGTTTGGATTTTCTTTTCCTGTAGTAGAAAGGAAAAAATCACGATATTTTTTGCATTCTCTTTTATCAAGTGTTTTGGTTCTTATTTGATGAGAAGCGCAACAGTTAGACAAGTCTCTTTTTTAATACTCTCTGTCTCATATTAGATGACCTAGTTGATCTGACACACTTTCAATGCACATTTTTTATTTTTAATATATTTAATTATCTATTTGAAAAAATTATGAAAATTTAATATTTTGAAAATATTCATCGAGACCAATCCAACATCTTATATGATATTATTTATCTTTGTATATTAGTAAAAAAATATGGTCAAAGTATGTCAAGTCAAAAGTACACATTGTCAAACATGTCATCTAATATAGGATCGAGGGAGTAATAATTAAACTACTACACAACAAGGCTAGGGGTGCAAACACATACAAATTAAGCAAAGGAAAAACATAATCCAAATTGGTAGCGAAAAATTCAATCGTGAATACATCCTGAACAGTGTATTGTGATATCATTGTAGCAAAGTCTCACTTTTTCCATCCCACCACTCATTTTTTTTCCTATGGTGGCCATGCTTGGTGAAATTTCCGTGGTGTTATTTCTCGCTTGTAATAGACCGGTCCTTATTAAAAAGTAAATCCTCACACTTGTTGATTTCACGGTAGATATGAACAAGAGAAGTTCTCCAATTCCGTTGCAGGATAAGAAAACCAATATCATCTAAAAGAGGTTCAAGGAAACAAATGTAGTTCTTATGGAAGACACAATGTTGACAACCACTTTAGAATACATTGCACAAATAACTTGAGGGAGAAGTAAGTCTTTAGCAAGCTTTTATTCTCAAGCGAAGACCTCAAAGCTTCTCCCAAACAGCATTACATGAATCAACCTTAGTGCAGAAACCTGTGATGACATTTCCATTAGAATCTCTAGCTAGTCCACCTCATGTCGAGCGACTTGTGTTGCCATAATGTTAAAAATGAAGTGTACTTTGTAAAATATGCTTACAAAGTCTTGATGCGGCATGTTGAAGAAGAAAAATGACAATTATAATATGATTTGGAACAAGAAGGACCCATTAAAGGTTCTTTATTTGCTTAGCGATTGTAATAGATAATTAGTTAAAAACAAGTGTTTTAGTTTTGAATGGTAATTTGTGTTTTGGTAGAGTGGTGAGAAAGAAACTGAACATTATTCTTTGATTGTTCAATTTTTTCTAATCTATGGTGTTTCATTTTGTGTTGGCAGGGTAATTGGAGTGCTTTTTCTAATGTTGCTATTGATCATGTCATCAATTTGTAGGTTTGTGTATATTTAGACGGATAGGACAGGATATATTTGATCTAATCTAGTTTGCATTTGTTTGCTCAATTTGGAAAATGAAGAACATATATTAGTCTTCCATAAGCATTTACGATAAAACTAAAATCTCATTAATTTATGAAAATATTTACACTCCTTGTGCTTATAAATCACGTAGTAATGTATTATTGTTTGGTTTCTTCAAGAAAGAATAAAATGAAAATCTCATTAGTTTATGAAAATATTTTTGTATAGTTACTAATAATTTCTCTTTCTCACAATTAAAAAAATAAAAAAAATTCTCTCTCTCATTTAAAGTAACTTATAATTTGTGTGAAATTATTAAAGTAGCTAATAATTTTTTTGCAAAAGTATTGATATATGTATTTTATTTTTTTTACATAAAATCAAGAAAATAAATTAAATACTACTCCATATAATTGAGTATAAACTATAAAGGGCAGTACTCTCTTGGTCCCAAATTGTAGGTGGTTTGGACAATTTCACACAAACTAAAAGAGAGAGTCGCAATTTCTCGCAACCCAAAATCCCTAATACATTTTGAATTAAGTGTCACCATTAGATTTTCTTTAATTAAGTGCCACTATTATGCTTTTTCTAAAAGCTTCTTTGTGTATTCGTCCCTTCATATAGAAGAAATTGAGAGAGTAATGAATGGAGAGGATCCAAGTTCGAAAATTAGAGACTTTGCTATTATATATCCTTATTAGCATTGGAAAAAGAACTTATTTTTAAGAGTGTAAGTAAAAAATATGATTTGAAAAAATAATGGTTAGAGAAGTGCTAAAGACATTCTCTTTTCATCCATCGCTATTTTATTTGATGAAATTTATGTGGGTCTTATCACTTTATGTGGGACACATTACCGAAGTGTGAACTAATATAGATTTCATATGATAAGAGAGTGAATGTTCAAAAGAAAGTATCTATTTTTTTTAAGTAGTTTAGTGGCTAGAAATTCACCTTTTAAAAATAATGACATGTACTGTGAAACAGATGAAGTATTATGCAATGCATCTATCAACCAAATTAAACTCAAGAAAATAAAAGAGAGTATCTATAACACTTTTTAAAATTATTTTTTGGAAATTGTGCATTCAACATCTTAAAAGTTTTAAAAGTTAACTTTTCAATATAAAATTTATTTTTTAATTCTATTTTAAGTTCATTAACTTGTGTCCTTAGAGCAAGATATAAATATATTTAAAAAATAATAAATCCATCTAAAAAATAAAGAGTAACTTTATATATAAACACATAAACAAATTTTTGTAAAAACAAAATTTATGTGCGTTTTCTTAAGTGTTTTTGGTATGGTTCTTAACAAAAAAAAATTGTTAAAACATACTTTGAAAAAATCACGGATTTGAGAACTCATCTTTTGTTGAGAGGCGGATTTGAGAAATCACGGTTAATGTAATTTTTTTTTTTTTTGATAAAATGGCTAGTTTAATTAAATACTCTACCATACAAAAAAACATTTAAGAAAATACATCTAAATTTATCTATTGAAAAATTATATTTTGATAAGTTCATAAGCTGGGTATAAATTATCTGCTATATGTATCATTCGTTGTAAATTTTTTGTCAATGGAGAGACCACAGTGATACGAAGTTACGAACAATTGACGTAGACAAAATGGAAACCAGAGTCTTTAACCTAGCATAGTTACTCCCTCTGATATGAAAGGACAATGCATGTGGTTAAAAATTTAATCCGTATATATCGATTTTTCAACTATCGATTTTGGATATACTATTATCATTTCGGAGAGTACTGAGTTTGGAAAACGCAATCATCTACCGGTAGAGTCAGCTTCAAATTTGGTTGTGAATGATTGATACTATAAGTAGGGCTGGATTTTGGGGTGTGCAAGGAGTTCAATGGAACTGGACCGTATGAGCCTAAAAAAAAAGATTATGGCACAATAGTACTACTAAGTACTACCCCACTAAAAACAAAAATTCTTTATTCTCTTTCTCTCTTATATCACGCATTCCATCACTACCACTCCATCAGACTTTCATTTTCTTCTTCCCCGATTTGATTTTTTCTTCTTCTTCTGTTGTCTTGTTTTAGGCTTATTATAATTGGGTCCTCTTGTTTTTTGGTGTTAGGTGAGTATTTTTTTGGGAGGGTGGTTTGAGATTCTTCTTGTATACGGTAGTGATTTTCATCTTTGAGTGTATTACATATATATGGCATCTTGTATTTATCTTTTAAAAGATTTAAATAGAACATTGTTCTTTTAAAAAAATACATTTTTATTTTATTACGGGACTCTTTTCACTTACAGAACCGAGCCTCCAGATCTGTAGGAACGACCCTGACTATAAGCATGAAAAAATTTCCATGACATGATATACTCCGTCTATGATGGACTATGGATCGATCCTCATTTATAAAATCTTCAAAAATCAAAATAAGGTTTCTGATCATGTATGCATATGCACGTTTACTGTTTTCTTCTGTGTGATAACATCATGATCAAATTAAGCTGAATACACTTGTGCACGATCATGAGACTGTGCTTTCGGTCACCAATTTCCTAGAATCTCTAGCCTAAAAAAAATAAAAATTCCTAGAATCTACTTGTAGCAATTACTTACTACGTTGGTTACTATTGGCCCGTATTATTTTGGGAGTATAATACAAACTAATGGATGTATATAGACAAGCCTATTTAATCCTTCCTTTTTTGTCCCTTCCATAATTAAATTTTACTTTTAATTTTTAATCAAATGTCTCACATTTGATTCTACTCATGTTAATTTCATTAGATTAGTTTAGTTTTTTAAAAAAAAAACAAAGCCGAAAGAATGTAAACAGCACCATTTAATTTTCTTGCTGTGATAAAAAAATAATCCCTTCACAAAATACACTTCATGAAAAGAAAAAAAATTGCTCTAAACTTCATCAAAACTTTTTAATAAAGCTATATAATAAAAATTAAATGAATTTAAGTGTATTTTAAGAATGATTTCATTAAAACAAAATGAATTTAAGTTTTGTTCTGCTTATTCTTATTTGTCTTGCTCTACATAAGCTTGTAAAATTCTCTCATAGATAGAAACTACTGCACATTCGCATACATAACCACACCAAAACAAAACAAAAACAACAAATAAAACTTTAATTTGTTTTAAGGATATTGTTTAGTCAAACACGTATAAAAATCATAACTACACAATTTTTAATATAAAAATTACTTTTAATGCTTAAACAATGCGCTAAATACATTTGGTAGCATTTTCATTTGTTAAATCAAAAAGTAAACTTCATGGATAATGATTAATTAGCCAATGCTACAAAAGGCACATAATTAGGAGACCTAATCATGCATTTTGCTTCTAATGTCATAAAATCGGATCAAATGAAAAAGATCAAAAGGTTCCTGATCCACGCGAGCAATTGAGTACAGTAAAAAACTTGAAACATTTTTTTCATGATCAGTTTTACTTCATGATTGAAGGACAACATAAAAAAATGGTAAAAAATTCATCAGAAAAAAAAAACGGCGAGTTAATTTTCTCGTAATTAACAATATAATATTGTAACTCACACACGCCATTAAAACCCATTCACGCATACAAGCCGGCGCGAACATATTCCAAGTAATTGCCTCATTAGTACAGTAATTATCATCATTAATACACTCTCATCATCATCGTCATCTTTTTCACACTACACTTATATATTGCTGCCATTTTTTTCATCTTCCACAACTTCAAAGAATCAGTTTCTTAACTTCAGAAACTTAATTTCCTCTAAAATATTCAGTGTATTTTCATCTATATATGTTGACAATGGAGAGTAAGCCACTTACTTGTTATAACTTCCAATTTCCTAACATGTAAGTCATGAAACTTGTGTTTACATCTCTTTCTTTAATTATGTCGCCATGTAAAAATTTGTTACTTCGGTTTTTGTGTACTCATTGGAAAGTTATTTCATTTTTGCAGTGGATTTCCCATACACGATTATGGTTTGGAATTGGATTTTGATTCTCTTATGAAGTGTAATTCCCCTCATCAGTACCCTTTATACATTGAACCAATGCCAAGCCTGGAAGGTTATCATCAAACCATATATATGCCACATTCTCAATTCTTTATAAGTTTATATATTCTATTACTCTCATTTTAAATTTTGATTGCGGTAATGATTGCAAACTTTTATATTGTAGTAAAATACAAAGCAATTAGTATTTTATAATACAATTGCAATTGTGATGTCGTTGCAGCAGAGACTTGTAAACTAATATGTTGGTTATATCTTATGATTAATATTGTGGCTGCAGACGACTATGGAATTTCTTATGATGTGGAGAAAGGATTTGGTGACTGGAGAGAAATTATCAGCGATGCAGCGTTTGATTCTGACAAATTGTATTTATGTTACACTAGTGAAAATAGTGGAAATGAAATTAAGAAAGAGGTCGTGGAGGTTAAGCCAGAAAGAGTAGAGAGGATTAGTGATGGTAATACAAAGAATTTGTCAAGGAAGACCATATCTCAGTATTTTTATATGCCAATAACACAAGCTGCAAGAGAACTCAATGTGGGCCTCACACATTTGAAAAAACGGTGTAGGGAATTGGGTATTCGTAGGTGGCCCCACAGGAAACTCATGAGCTTGCAAACTTTGATCAATAATATTGAGGTACATAAAAAAGAAATATCCTTTTTATATAAATATCATTATGGTAAATATGTTTTAAATTTTGTTGGATTTGGTGGCAGGAGCTGGGGAAAGAGGATGGTCTACTTAGTGAAGAAAAGTTGATGGATATCGAGAAATTGGAAGAAGAAATGAAGCTGGTGGAGGAGATGCCAGATATACAATTGCAAGATCATACCAAAAGGCTTAGACAACATTGTTTTAAGGCCAATTACAAGAAAAGAAAAATTATGGGTCAGCTGATGTTTTAAGGCATATGTATTATGGATAGTTTTTTGTTTTTGTTTATGGGGTAGACGTGTTGTTGAGGAAAATCTTTGTCCTGTTTTTTTTATCAATGTACATGTCCAGATTTGAACCGCTTGCTACAATTCTCCATTGAAATGTTTTTTCATCAAATCTCCGATGAAAATGTTTAAATTTAGGCTGTTCAATCTTTTGGTAATGTTCAAATTACTTGGTGGTTTGTTTTATATAGGTGTCGTGGTTTGAGCATTTTAAGTAATCTAATGTTGCTGAAATAACATGTTACAATGATGGTAAATCTATTAAAATCAACAAGAAATTGTGTTTTGTTGAAGCTTTAAAAAGTGGGTTAACATCCTCTCTATTTATAAAAATAAATGAAAGATGCAATTTGGAGAGAGATAGACACAAAAAATAGGTGGTGGGTCCTATCATTAATTGGGTCCCACCATCATTAATTATTTTTTACTTTTTATGTATTTTTATCTCTCTAAATGGAGGAAAATAAATGGAGAAGATCAGATAATCCAATCATAGTTGAATAATGTTGATGATTTCAGAAGCGCTCTTCTTCTCGAATATGAAATTGTGTTGATGATTTATTGATTTCTAAATTAATTGTGTTTAGATAATCAAAATACTAGTATATCTTGGCTCATTTATAAGCAAGAAAGAACTAAATTTGATGGTCTCTAAATTTAACTCAATTTAAATTAAATTAGGAAAATGCTAACCGGTGTCTCCGGGGTACTGGTTAAGGATACTAAAAAAGGAAATTATATAGTAATTATTGCATTGACAACTGTGTAATTAATCCATAAATAAGTCAACAAAGTTTCCTTTTATAGTAATAAATTCCTTTTTTTTATGCTTAACCAGTGCCCCGGGGCACCGGTTAGCATGACCCATTAAATAATTATCTCTTCAATTCTCTTATTTTTTAAGTGCATTTTTCCCTTGGAAAAAAAAATAAGTGAATAGTTTCAATGCAAAATTGATGTCGTGATTATTGTAGTGGAGTATATTTTAGTAATTACTGAAAAAAAAATTATGAAACCAATATTATTAAACTATATTCTATACAGTTATTGTCTTAATGTATAATTCTTTTCCTGAATGCCGAGAATCTGGAACCCAAACAACTAATAGTTTCGTGTTTCATTTCAAGACTCTGTTGTTACCACGACACCAAATGGCACCAGTTTGGTCCTCATGCTCAAACCGTTTTCTTCTCACCACAATCAATCTCAAATCACCCTCTTATTTCACTTCCACCATTGCTATTGCCATTCATCTCCATCACTACAATACAATTCCTCAACCATATCAACAATACCCACAAAAACCTTCACCTAAGTTAGTGCCTCTACCACATCACAAACAAATTCAACCAACACCCATTTCATTTTTCAACCTAAACCACAAAGAGTCAATAATTTCTATCATAAAATCTATTAACTATAACACCCATTTACTCCAAATCCATGCTCACATTCTCACAACAACCCTCATTCAAGACTCCGCAATTTCTCATCACTTCTTATGCCGCGTTGCACTCTCTGGCCCGTTACAAAACCCCAACTATTCTCTTCGTTTCTTTGAGCAAATCAACCACCCTTTTGTTTCCCACTACAACACCATGATCAGAGCTTATTCCTTCAGCGACTCACCTCAAAAAGCTCTTTTTTTATATCAAGATATGAGAAGAAGAGGCATTGCTGCGAACCCTTTAACGTCTTCCTTTGTTGTTAAGTCATGTATAAGGTTTTTGTATCTTCTTGGAGGGGTTCAGGTTCATTGCAACGTCTTCAAAGACGGGCATCAATCAGATACCATTTTGCTCACTGCTCTGATGGACTTGTATTCACAATGTCAGAAATGTGATGATGCTTGTAAAGTGTTTGATGAGATGCCTCAGAAGGATACTGTTGCTTGGAATGTGATGATTTCTTGTTATATTCGAAATAATCGGACCCGGGATGCTTTGAGGTTGTTTGATGTTATGCAGAATGAAATGTATGAATGTGAGCCTGATGATGTTACTTGTTTGCTTCTTCTTCAAGCTTGTGCTCGTTTGAATTCGTTGGAGTTCGGTGAACGGGTTCATAGTTATATTATGGAACGCGGATATGGTGGTGCACTCAATTTGTCTAATTCTCTTATAACAATGTACTCGCGGTGTAGTTGTTTAGATAAGGCTTATGAGGTGTTTATGGGAATAAAAAACAAAAGTGTGGTTTCATGGAGTGCAATGATATCTGGTTTGGCAGTGAATGGATATGGGAGAGAAGCTATTGAAGCATTTGAAGAGATGCGGAGAAATGGCATTCAGCCTGATGATCATACATTCACTGGTGTCCTTTCAGCTTGCAGTCATTCTGGATTGTTAGATGAGGGAGTGTCGTTTTTTGACCGAATGATCTCAGAGTTTCGGGTAACTCCAGCCGTCCACCATTATGGCTGCATTGTTGATCTCTTGGGCCGTGCTGGCTTAGTTGATAAGGCCTATCAGCTTATTATGTCCATGGAGGTCAAGCCAGATTCCACGGTGTGGAGGACCTTGCTCGGGGCGTGCAGAATTCATGGTCATGTTACACTCGGTGAACGAGTAATTGAACAGTTGATTGAATTGAAAGCTCAAGAAGCTGGAGATTATGTTTTGCTTCTGAATCTTTATTCGTCAGCTGGACATTGGGAAAAGGTAGCAGAAGTGAGAAAACTAATGAGAGAAAAGTCAATTCAAACCACACCTGGTTGTTGCACAATTGAACTGAAAGGAGTTGTACATGAGTTTGTTGTGGATGATATTTCACATTCAAGAAAAGTTGAAATTTATCGCACACTCGATGAGATTAATAAGCAGCTGAAGATAGCTGGTTATGTTGTTGAACTTTCATCTGAACTACATAAGATGGATGACAAAGGAAAAGGGTATGCACTCTCTTATCACAGTGAAAAACTGGCTATTGCTTTTGGGGTTCTTGTTACTCCACCAGGCACGACATTGAGAGTGGCCTCTAATCTCCGGATATGTGTTGATTGCCACAATTTTCTGAAAATGTTTTCTGCAGTTTACAACCGTGATGTAATTCTCCGAGACCATAAACGGTTTCACCACTTCCGGGGAGGACATTGCTCCTGTACTGACTATTGGTAGAAAAATAAAGGGTTGCTGACATTGTAACGAAGAGCCACAAAAATTGGAAACTAGCTACCCTTACTACTGCTGGTTTATTGTTGAACAAAATTATATCATGGATGAATAATGATCGCTTAATTGAAATGCAGCCATACAAATAACTACCTCTAAGGAGGTTTCAAACTGCATTTGAAGTGGGCCATAGCTTACTCTTGCTGAATCTGGCACATAGATCAGGCAATTTAGCTCGTGCTGTACAGTAGATTGGACATCTGCCAAACACCGAGGGTCTAAATGAAAGACATGGAAAGGGGTCTTAATGGTGCATCTGAGAAATTTGGTGGTGGCATTCTTTGAGAAATTTTATTTACACTGAAGGAGGTCTAGTTTTGGCTGATAGTACAAAAATATTGAGTGTGTCATTTGACAAAAGACAAGGAAGGTTTGTCATGGGGTACCCAAGAGGATTTAGTTCCTCATCTGCTTATTTGGTTGTCATCATTTTGAGTGATGTTTAATTTTTGTAGTGTTCGTATTGATTTCACTTTACAATGCCAAATGACATGTTGTACACCTTTTTTTAGAAGCGACATGATGTACACTTATTCATAGAAGAGCAACATAACATAAATAAAAATATCTGCAAGCAATTTTGACAACAAATTTCGACAATAATTTAGTTCCATAATACAATTTAAATATGTGGTTAATAATATTTGGTTGATAATTAATAAATATAACAATGTGTCGCAATTCCATTACTACATTTAATTAATCACAATTTTGGTTGTAATTACCCTGCCTCCTCGTAAGTAAAAGTAAAATATGTTGTTCTTTTGAAAAATAGATCAACAATAACTACCAATATTTTCTCATTAAATAAAATCAATGTGTTAAACATCATAATATTCTGTCACTATTTCTGATTATTATTTTTTTTGTAATTTGCGAAATTTCTACCAACAGTGTAAGAAATCCTGATTTTTGTATCACTTTTACTGCTCCTTTCTCCCTGTTTCCCTCTTTTTTTTATATCACATTGTTATCCATCCTCTTTTTTTCTGTTGTCTTTCTCTCTTGCTTACACCACTCACACCCCGTGGAAAGTGTAAGAGAACTAATATTCTAGTGCAAAATGATCCAAACTTGTTGAAGTAAAAATATAGTACCATCACTGTAGAGTCAGCAAATAAAAATACTGATGACTAACAAGTAACAACTGAATCCTTCTATCAAAGGGTCAATTTAACTAGGCGTTGATAATAGTTCACTGTATGTTCAATAGTTGATTAAAATGTGTGTATGTGTGCATACGAGAGGCAATGCTTAGATTTTAAAGGATTTAAAAATAAAATAAAAAACCACAAATTACTGGTCCAACAGGCATATTATTCAAAATGCAACTTTTACATTTTTCCAATTCTAGTAGTACATGATAGTAAAAATTTATTGAGATTTCTGATCAAAAAAACTAAAGCTCAATATAGAGAACAGAAATGGAAGCCCCCTCCTGTTCTGCTAACCAATCTGGAAGTAGAATTGATACTATGGGAAATTCAAATCCTAAGTTCTGGAAGCAGTAAATGATGCTACAGTAAATCTGCAACCTAAGTTCTCTAAGTAATATTCATGCTCAAATAAACCCATAAACCAAGAAATCACCCGTTGACATTCTCTCATAAAGATGCTAGAGATTATATAATAAATGCTTTCACAAAATAAACTAAGCAGCAACAGTTTGCTTTTGAGCAAAAGCAACCCCCTTCTCGATGCTGGCCTTAAGTTCTGGCTTAAGTGCTTCCAAAGCCTTCTGCTCATACTCACTCAATCCTTGGAGATCAGTTGGAATTAAAGCCTCGACACCTTTCCTACCAATCTTCACTCTTGAAGCAAAAAACGGAAGGTCGGTCAAATCTGACTGTACAAAAGAGCACTCATACACATCAGCATCTCCGTCAAGTGCACGGAGAGATGATTCAACAAATCTTGCTGCTGCATAAGCCATTGACAAAGTAGCAGACCCTGCACCAGCCTTTGCCTCAACAACTTCAGTTCCAGCATTTTGAATCCTGACAGTTAGCTCCTCAATTTCTTCATCAGTGAAACTCACTGAGGGTCTTGTCTTTGACAAGAGAGGAAGAATTGTAATCCCGGCATGACCTCCAACAACTGGAACATCCACATCAATCAACCTCAGGTTCTTCCTCTGAGCAACAAATGTGTTTGCCCTCACAACATCAAGGGTAGAAACACCAAAGAGCTTCTTAGGATCATAGACACCCTTCTGTTTTAGAATTTCGGCGGCAATAGGAACTGTAGAGTTCACTGGATTACTGATAATATGAATAAAAGCATTGGGGCAATTATCTGCAACGGCAGTGACCAAGTCCCTGACTATACCAGCATTGATGTTGAAAAGGTCGTCACGAGTCATGCCGGGCTTCCTAGGAACACCAGCAGGGATAACAACAACATCCACTCCTTTCAAACAATTTGCTAACTCAGAAGCACCTGTGAAATCCAAAACTTTTGAAGGAGTGTTGCAATGACTGATATCAGCAGCAACTCCCTTAACATTTGCGATATCATAGAGATGCAGGTCGGAAACCAAAGGGGACATCTTGATGAGAAGTGCCAGTGGCTGACCAATCCCTCCTGCAGCACCGAGAACCGCTACTTTGTAGGATGCCTGAGGCTGCAAGTTGCGGGTGATGATTCGGTTTTCCTTTTGAGCTCTGGGTGCAAAAGTTGCACGCAGAGCAGCACAAGTTTCTTTGCCGGAGAAAGATGATTCAGAGTCACATCTGAGAGATGGCATGGCTTTGAGGCCAGAGAAAGTGTTGAAATTAACCTGGGAATTGAATTTCAAACCAAAAGGACTTGACTGAGGAAGTGACCTCCCTGTTTGGGTGGTTCCAATAGTAAAAGTAGCTGATGCTGCTGCTGCCATCTTAACTTCTGAAAACACAAAACACGTCAAGTCTCATCCATCAACACACGCACAAAGCCAAAATAAAAATCCAGAAAATAAATTAAAATTATGTTAGGTTGGCTTGATTAAAACTGGTTACGGCCCAGCTAGCTTAGCTTATTGCCACTAACATAAAAGTACTTGTGAGATAATTTGGAAGAGCTTATGAAAACAGCTTTAAAATTTTCTATAAGTTTTTTTTTTCAGCTTATTGCCATAAGCTCTCTGGGATAGATAATAAAAACAGTCCGTCTCCACTTAATTCATTTTTTTCAAACTTTTACTAGTGTCGACGTGTCTGTGTCATACATGTCTTCTACCAGAAGTGTAAGTGCTACAGAGCCTATAGCTTATTGAAAACAATTTCAGTTTTTGCTATAGAAATAAATAACTTATACATAAACGCTTAAGAATATAACACGCAGTCGATTCAATAGTTTATCTAAACAGAGCTTAAATACATTGGAAACTACACGTATGAGGTATTCATTACAAATAATACGATATTCAAAGGTGTATTTATTTTGAATTAAAAACGGGATGTGGAATGAGTAAGATTAAGAGAAGAATACATTGAAAGAACAGATCTGAAATAAAGAAAACAAAAAAGAGAAATTCATAGTGAAAGTTGAAAATAAATAAATTGGAGTGAGATGAGATCTGGAAAGAAACGAACCTGGGAAGGGAATGGGAATGGGAATTGGAAGTAGAAGTTGAGAGAGAGATTTAAAAAAGAAAATTGGGTTAGAAATCTCCGCCAACGGGTTGAGGACGAATGGTAATGGTATTCGGTGATGATACTACCGAAAATATAACCCCAACAAATGCCAAACAAACTACGTCACCGCAAGCTAAACAAAACAGAATCTACTCCTGAATTCGTACACTCACTCTCTTATTACATCTCCACCGTTCGTTTAGTTCCCACACGTTTCTCATTTTACCTTTTTTGGTATAAAATATCTCAACTCATTTAAACTCAATCCTATCATGCGCAAAGTTACACTAGTAGCACTCAAATAAAAATCATATTTCAATTTCTTTCCATATTTTTTTGTTTATAAATAACCTATTCTATTGTTGAACTTGCATATTTAAGTTCTCGTAAGTTTAGTTCGATTTCAAGAGACATTGAATTTTGCATATAAGAGCCGGTGGATTCAGATCTTTGATTATCCACTTATACATATTAAAGGTGAAATTCTCATTTAATCACATAAAGGTAAAATCTTGACAATTTAACTATTCGACAAAAACAACAAACACTAATTTTGGAGAAGTTGAGAATTGCAAGTTAGAATTAGTGCATGTTGCATATCAATTGTTTGTGCAATTTTGTTGTCAAGTAAACTTTCTCTTTAACATAAATAAGTAAAGAATTCGAAATTTGAACACGACCATGTATATCGTAATGTTTCAATCACTTGAGATATTTTCACGAGGACGAGTGTTTATGTAGTTTATTAATAACATTTCTTCTAAAATTTATATCCCCCTTTTTTTCTCTTATAATTTCAATGTTTTAATTCTCAACAAAATTATTACATTATTATCAATTAAAAATTTAAAAATATTAATATGTTAAACACAATAGTACCTATGAAATTTGGTTGGATATGTACCTCACTTCCAATCACTCAACATTATATGTCATATTTTATATTAATTTATATTAAAATAAATTCAATTGCTACAAATTTTGCCTACGTAAAAATTTACTTGTTAAGATTTTCTTATTTCAGATACAATTATATATGATGAATTTTGTTGAAAAGATTACTTGATAGTTGTCCTCTTTATACAGCCCTGAATAATCTACTAATCAACTCTGGCCCTTGAATAGAACCAAGAGAAAAGGACGCCATTCTTGATTATATTTTTTAATGAAGCAGCAGACTTTGAGCGCAGATGTAATTGTCATTACATCATTAGCAAGCATGTCATTAACCTAAACTCAATTCTTTTTCATTTTTAATTGAAAATTATTCTCAATTGGTTTTCCTCCATTCAGTTTCTTTCAATCCCTTTCTCAAAAGAGGACGTGGGAAATAATAAACTTGAAAAGCATTGTCTATTATTGTCCAATGATAAAAGTTTAGATAACTTGAATCTCAAGAATACATATTATCACATAGAGCTTTACAAAAGTACTTACATATTATCCACTGATAAAACTCTTACATTGGCACCAAGATTCGAACTCAATCCTTTGTAAGATCATTATAGAATCCTTATCACCTAGACCAATTTTCATTGGTACATTCAATGTTCTTACTCTCTCACATGTTATATATAACTAACATAAGGGAATAACAGCCTAAAGCAAATCTCTTAAATTCCAGCTGATAAATAGTCTGAGCTCTTAAACTTTTACAAGTGCTTTCAAATTTCAATCAATCCCAGCTATGCTCCAATCACCAGTCTATATTGGGATTGCATGAAAATTTAATCCGTTTGCTTATACAGATAATTAACACTTATAAGAGATCATGTTTACTACGAAAGCAAAAATGAATGATAAATTAATATGTATACAGGTCAGACAGACAGTGATGAATGACTATTATTGTTGTCATACATTAAGTTTGTCCATCTCCCTCCTTAGAGCATTAGCCCTAACCAAGCTCCCAATGGTGTTGATAGCCAACTTGATGTCTTCCAATGGACTTCCAGGCACAACAGTCTTGTACAGATAACTATCAAATGTCATCTTCTGCACATATTCATCAGCACACATTTCAACAAAAGCTTCCCTAGCAGGGTTCGACCTATAAAACACCTTCTGAAGAATATCCAAAACCTTGTAAGTAGGCCAGTAAGTCTTGTCCCATTTCTCCAAATACTTCCTCAAATCCCCTTCTTCAACCATCCTCTTCCCATTCGCCGAACCCTGCACAATTGCCTCTGCACACATCCTCCCACTCTTGGCTGCAAAATAGATTCCTTCTCCGGAACATTTGGTCACGTAGCCAGCAGCATCACCCACAAGCGCGACCCTCCCTGACAATCTTCGTGGCCTTGGATGTTCCGGTATAGGGTGAGCCTCCACGCGGATAATCTTGCCCCCTAAGATCTTGTCCTCGGCTCTTTTCCTTGTTGCTAGTTGGAACTTCTTGATGTCTCCCTTGTGTGTCACAGTTCCAGTGCCGACAGCAACATGGTCACATTTCGGGAATACCCAACCATAGAAATCAGGAGAAACGTCGTCGCCCACGTACATCTCCGCAAGATCCTCGTAATAAGCCATTTTGTCATCTGGGATTTTTATCCTCTCCTGAGAAAATTAACCATACCATCAAAATGAAACATGTAAATGCTAAGTGTTTCCTTTCAAAAATAGAAACCACATAACACGTAAACCATAAAACACCACAGTGAACTACATCTAAGTCACAGTGAATCACCAAATTAATCTTGAAATAGTAGGATTAGACAATTTGGCCCTAAATGAGTAAATGAGACCAATGACAAAATTGACATGCACAAAAGAACTAAGACTATATTGATAATTTATTCTCTGATTATATGAAACCTTCCTCAATACAGATTTCAAACTCAAATGACATTGAAAAGCAAAGTAAAACTAAAATAATAACACTAATGAAATTGGTAATTTAGTTAAACTTTGTTAGTCCTAGAACTTAAAGAATCGGTTGACATTGAACACCGAAAATTGCTAATTCACAGAAATAAGAAACAGAGCAAGCAAAGACTAGAAGAAAAAACCTGAAATGCAATAGCATATTCATAATCACCAGCATCAATAGACTTGGCAACTCTAGAATTAGCTCCATCAGCACCAATAACAGCATCAACTTCCAAAGTAGTTTTTTCACCAACCCCACCGGTTTTCCCATCATATGAAGAATAATGAAGAACATAAGGAGCATTTTTTTCTTTAGGAATATCCATTTTCAAAAACAACCCATTAATAATATTCGCTCCATTTTCCTTAGCCCTATTTCTAAGATAATCATCAAGCACCTCACGCCTCACCATACCAATATACTCATGAGACTTAAGTGTCCGACCAATGTCGACGGCGACATTCGACGGAGAAATCATCTTCATCTTGGTGACACGGCGGTCAATGATATCTAATGGAAGGTCGAACTCACCAACCATGCATAGAGGAATGGCTCCTCCACATGGTTTGCAGTTGTCCATTTTACGTTCGATGAGGAAGGTTTCTATGCCACCTTTTGCTAGTGTTTCTGCTGCTGCACCACCTGCTGGGCCACCGCCGATGACGGCGACACGGAGGTTTCGGCCATCGATTTTTGGGCTGGTTGCTGCAGCGACCACGGTGAATTTGCGGCGGTGGGTGATGGGTTTGGGGCGGTAGGAGAATTGGGTGGTTTCCGGTGAGGAAATGCGGAGGCCGAGGAAGGATTTGAGGGCGATGGAGCTCATGGTGGTGGAAGTGAGTGAGGAATGAGGGGTTTGAAAATTGAAATTGAAATTTTGTGGTGTTGTGTTTTATTGGAATGGTGGATATGGTTTGTGATTTGTGGGAGTTTATGACCGTTGGATGGATGAGATGAAGAGTGGAGATTTCATGTGGATAGATTTTGGGATCATGGATTCTGGTCCTTTACTTGTCTGTTTCTACTTTGAGTTGAAGACTTGGAAGTTGTGGTGATGTTTGTTTTTTGAGTGGCTTATGTTTTGCCACGTTATTGCTGCTATAAGCGGTGTTTCTTTAAACTCATCTTTTCTTGCATTCAATGTAACTTTGATGAATGATGACATCGGTTACATTAATTCACCGCTTCAACCAAGAACTAACAGTACTATGATAGTATGATCCATGTTTTAACTTCATTTACACTTAAAAATAAAACTAGTTCAAAGAACTAGTTGTAAGTCCATCAAATGGTTCTGATCTGGTTCTTTTACTGGTCATTCTGAATCCTCCTATGTCTATAATTGGACATTTTGTTAAGACGTGCTCTTAGATTGTTTTCCTTAGCATTGGATTTCATTTCAGCATAATTTAACGTGGAATGTTTTGATAAGAATAAAGAATGTGAATCATGAATTTGTAACAAGGTTTATCATTCTTGGTAGCCGATCATAATTTATTGTTTATCATTAGTAATCAAGGGGTACAAAGTATAAGTCTATTTTTGGGAAAATATTTTTCCTTCAATGTTGCAAGTTGTGAAGAATTGATGGAATAAAGTTTTATCATTAGATTTGAAGTTTATTTTGATTTTGGTTATTTGTTTTTAAATCAAATATTTTGGATGATATAAATTTGGGTTAATTAAGTTTTTAGTCCCTATAAATATTCACAGTTTTGTTTTTAGTCCCTACAAAATAAAATTACACTTTTTTAGTCCCTGTGACATTTTCCTTAAGCATCTTAGGTACTAAAAATGCTGATGGAAAAATTTTATAGAGACTAAAAATGCTGATGGAAAATTTTTATAGGAACTAAAAAGTGTGATTTTATTTTGTAGGGACTAAAAACAAAATTCTGAATATTTATAGGGACCATTTACTTAATTAACTCTATAAATTTCAAAGATTCATATCATATCTTATAGTTTAATTTTTATTTGAAATTAAAATTGATTTACGTAAACTTTGTACTTAAAGTTTATTTTGGAAAATAAGGCAAATATAAATTATTATTTTTAGGGGGAAAGACGAATATAAATTTATTATATATATTTGGTTATTATATATACTCGTTGAAAAAATAAATAAAGATTTGTTGTCTTTCAATAATGAATCTCAAGATACTCTGATATTTAATTTCGTAGTACAGAAATAAAGATTGTACTCTTTTAATATTTTAGAAACATTTATTCTAGAATTATGTTTTATAATTTGTTCAAAGACTCATTTGGTATATATGTGAAATCAAATTGTAGCATAATATTTTTGGCATATATAGATTCAATTTTTATTTGATTCAAAATTGAATATTTAGTTTATAACATTATTATGATGTCAGTTTTTTTTATGTCAGATTTTATTGATAAGTTTTCAACAATAATATAAATTTTGTCTTTATTATGGATATATTTGTTGTTGCTTTTATACGACATATGTAAATGCATTGTCATTTAATCATGCATTTTGAATATATTTCATGATATGTTTGTTGTTGCTTTTATACAATATATGTAAATACATTGTCATACACACATTATTGTAATTTTTGACTTGCATCGTCTTTTCAATTGAAGGGGTTGATTTTGATGAAAATTTTATTCTAGAATTATATTTTATTATATATACTAGAATTATGTTTTATTCTAGAATTAAAGTTTATTTTGGGAAATAAGGAAAATATAAATTATTATTTTACTTGTTGAAGATTTGTTGTCATTCAATAATGAATCTAAAGATATTGTGATATTTAATTTGGTGGTACAAAAATAAAGACGGTACTCTTTTAATATCTTAGAAACATTTATTTTAGAATTATGTTTTATTTTGTTCAAAGAATCATTTCGTATATATGTGAAATCAAATTGTAGCATAATATTTTTGGCATATATAGATTCAATTTTATTTGATTCAAAATTAAATATTTAGTTTGTAACATAATTATCATGTCAGATTTTATTGTTATTAAGTTTTCAACAATAATATAAATTTTGTCTTAATCGTGCATTTTGGATATATTTCATGATATGTTTGTTGTTGCTTTTATACGATATATGTAAATGCATTGTCATATACTCATTAGAAATGATTCAATATTTGGTGCAACCGCAATTGTCAATGGATCAATAGCCTCACTATCACATAAACCATACACCAAAATCAAAAACATTCACACATAAACTAATTGGCACGAAAATATGTAACATAAATATAACTTATGGCATACGTGTAACTTTGAGGCAATTGTTGATAAGTGAAAGATTGAGGTTGATAAGTAGCATTGCGATCATCATCGTTGTCGTCATCATTATTATTACTATTGTCATCGTAGTAGTTAACATCTTCAATATCAATTTCATCTTCATTAGCATCTAAGAAATATTCATTCTCTTTTTCTTTGTTCTTGTCGTCGTTGTTGTTGGCCATGATGATTATTGATTATTGTTGTGACAATATTCTGTAAATTAATTAGCATAACTGTTGTTGTTAATTTAAAAATATGATATGATTTAATTTGATGTGTGAGTTAAGAAAGAGAATTGGAGATGCGGAACAGTTGCATTGTGAAGCAGAAGATGATGGAAAGAAGAAGAAGAAGAAGCTCACCTTGACATCTGTGACAAAGCTGGAGAACCGAAACAAATGTGTTGTCAATGTCCTCTCAATTTTTACTATATATTTAAATCAAGATCCAATCCAATCCAATACATCAGGATAGATAATGCATTGGAGATTGGATTATCATGGAAATTCAAATCACATTTCTTTTTTGAAAAAGGCTGATCAGTCATGCTTGAGGAGTGGGGTGAGTCAGCTTGAGGAGGTGGTTAAAACAAACACTCTTTTTTGTTGTAAATCGAATATCCTCCACGGACAGCTGTGAATATTAATTCCTCGAGTATTGTGAGACTCAAATAAGTGGCGAGTTCTCCTTAAGAGTTACGATGATGCATTTCCAGAATGAATTCAAACTTAGGACCTTTGTTAAGTTAGAAGAGACTCATGTCATCTTATCTAAACGGTTTTGGGGAACAAACACTTCGTCTAACAAACAGATTTATAAATGCGGTTTATGACAACTGTTGATAAAAAATGTAAGCATGTCCAAGCTCGGTTCAAACATGCGACATTGTTTAAGTTAAAGAGGCTCATGTCATGTTATTTAAGCATTTTTGGATAATTACATATTTGATCCTCCTATTTTTATGATGATGACATACTAGTACATAATGTATAATGAGTAATTTTATATTCTATATATTCTATATTGTATATGAGAGAATTATTTTGTAATATCGTCTAATTTAGAGAAAGAAGCATTAGTTTCGATATTTTATTCTAAATTTGTTTGTTTTGTAAATAACGTCGAAATTAAATTGTTATTAAAAAAGAAGTTTAACATGTATTATTCGAAATTCACAAGCTTTTACATCATTTAACATACATACATACATACATATATATAATTGTTATTATCTGGAATTGTTATTAATAAAAACAAACTTAGAATAAAATAACAGTCTTTCTGACGCCTTCTAACCAATATCCTTAATACATAATTTTGATTGACTGAACTTTCAACTTTCAGGTTGTACTACATAATTATTATTCAATTTTTGTATTATTTTAGACCGTAAATAAATGAATATACTAATCAAATATTTACACACATTTGTTGAGAGAAAAAATATTAACATATTTGAGACACTTACTCGAACAATGCTACACGTGTGTTAATCCTTGAAGATGATGGCATAATAATACATATTATGTTTCAAGGGATATACAAGGTTGATTTGTTGTTACATTGCAAAAGAAGTTGAGTGTAAAAGTGTTTAAAGTTATATCTTTACTCATAACATAAGTAAAATATACATATCAGATAGTAGCAGAAACATAGCAAAAGACTTCAAACAGAACTTTTGAAAGCACTGAAATGATTATAGTAGCAAAATTCAAGTACCGAGTGTATCATTAATATGTTAATATATGTTTAGAGCAATGCTATCCAGTACGAAGACTTGCTCACGAAATTTGACGAAAGCACTATATATGCTAACACATGGGTTAGAAACTGATACTTTATTCACAAAACTCACAACCCATGGTTTTTTTTTAATAAAAAATAAAATTAAACTTCTTCAACATGTTCCAAAGTATTCTAAAATTTGGAGATACTCCTTATAATTAATCCTATGAACGGTGAAGTCGGCAAAATTTGGAGGAGATTCTAGAAATCAATTTCATCATGTATTATAAAGCTGACTGTGAAAATTCAATTAGAAACATGTGTTAGCTTGGATAAAGCTGACAAGATTAATATAAAGATGCTCATAAATCAAACCATGATGGAATTTGCTTGTATAAAGTTGTGTAAGGAATGAAAAATTTCAAAATCTGGCCGTCCGTGAAATTTCGTACACACTTTAACCCGTACTATTTATCATTTCCCATATGTTTAATATCTAAATATCATTTGATTTCAACAAAAAAAAACTAAGTATTCATTTTCATTGATACTAAAATGAAGACTGTACAACTCTATGCCAAGCTCCATGCTTATTATCAGCTTCATGCCCAAAATTCTGGATGACGATGAATGCCTACCTAAATCTGGAGCCTAAAAATTATAAAATAGTTCAACTTAATAAAATGAACTCAAATAGAAATGCTAATGTGAAAATTTGTAATAAAAAAAACTCTACTATAAATAACACATTTTGTTTATGATTAATTAAGGTTTTACATCATTTAACATATATATGGTTTGTCTAACATGTGCAATATTGGACATGTTAGTTAGATATTTAATATAAAATGCACAAGTTTCAATACAAACTTGCTATTTTAAATTTTTTAACATGTACAAATTTGTACATGATAAAAACACACACATACACTTTATTAGTACAATGATCATACATATGAGGGTTTAATTGATCGTTTTGTAACTTCTATAAGAATGATATTTTTAGAGGAATTAAATAATGATGTTATTTTAACTTATTTTCAACAAATGGGTGATATATTATTTCTTTGTAAATTTAGTTGTTACAACTAATACATATGGTAGTCATCAATGGTAAACATCACCCATTCAAAACTCGACAATTCTTTTCATGAATGAATGATGAGAAGGTCGTTATATTTAGGGGTATACAAAAATATTGATATGCGATTCGGCAAAAAAAAACAATTTTAATTCCAAATAAATAATTAAAATAACTAAATTAACAAATAAGTTAATTACACATGTTATCCCATTCTTTGTAATTGTAATTGTGCCACATGTTTGAATTTCATGCTGATGTTTTCGTTAGCGGCTACAATTAATATTGTCTTAAAACCATTGTGAATAAGCATATTCTTAGGCAAACACTTCGAGTGATATTCTCCCATTCATGTTAGCGCGTGAGAGTGCACATGTGATATTTCAGATAATCGTCATATAATCCACTTCTTTGGAAACGTGAAGGTTCACGTAATCCCAACAAATGAAATTGGGTCTATCTTGGTAATCACACAATAGTTCTTTCATTGTTTTGTATTGGAAAGGTATTGTGTTTGGAATAAGAGGGTTTCTTTCATGAGTGAACCGGTAACTGGTAAGAAAGAAGAGAAGGCTAGGGTTGATACTTTTAATTGGGTTTAGGCCTTCATATATATGGTTAAGTGGAGAAAATGAAGATTTCTTTGTAGGCCCCCTTAAAACCTCTTAGACCCATTAAAACATAAAAACCAGTAATTGGTCTACATTTCGTCCGCCCTAAAATATATTTTATATTTGGTTGCTATTTTGCTCATACATGTTGGGCTTCTTTTTTAACAGTAGTTTCTTTTCGCCGTTATTTACAAAATAAACAAACTTAGAATAAAATATCAAACACACTTTGTTTATGCTTAACTAATAATTCTTTCTTTTTTCGAACAAAACTAATGCTTCTTTCTTTAAATTAGTCAATATTACAAAATGATTCTCTCGTATACAAAATATTAAGGCTTCAATTCACGGTAAAAAGAATATTCGAAATTCTCAAGGTTTTACATCATTTATCATTTATATATTCATACTAGAAGATTGTAATCCACATGTCCCATGATATACCTTTTTGGTGCAATGGTTATACATGTTAGGGTTTAATTGATCATTTTGTAACTTCTATAAAAATTGATATTCTTAGAGTAGTTAATAATGATGGTAGACATCAATGGTAGACATCACCATTAATTATGATTAGGGATCGAAGTAATTTACATTTTTAAAAAACATAAAATTAAATAAGTTTTTTGATCTCTATAGATTTCTCATTTTTAATCCCACTTTTAGAGGGTAATTTCATTTTTAATCCCTCAAAAATTCTAACAAATTTCGGTTCCCAAATATTTTGTGTCGTGACTTTTAGTCTTTATATTTTAAGTGAACTCATGTATGCCTTCACATTTTTGAATGATTTTTTACATAGATGTTTACAATATTATAACAATCTTACACAAAAAATTAATTTTTTTTAATGGAATGATTTAGTGTATGTTTGGTTTCACTTCTAGAGGGACCATAGTTGATTTTGGCATGTTTGGTTGTTGTTGATTAGAATTGCTTCTGCCACTAGAATTGATATTATTTGAAACTGAGATTTGTAGCTTTTGCTTCTGGAACTGATTTTCACACACAAATTTATAGTTCTACTCACTTCTACATGAATATATTCAAACACAAACCACTTTTAGTGTGAATCACTTTTAACCAAAATAAATTTTATCAAATTCAATTATCTTCGTCGCACAACCAAACACACACTTAAAGTGTGGATAAAAAAAAAAAGAAACAAAAATCTTTAAAGAAAGGAAAGAAAACTAATTCTCTTACTATGACTGGGACGAATCGTTTTAAAGAACTGAATTTAATTTTCGATAAGAACAACTTTTATCAATACTTTATCTACTTCCGATCGAACTTCAGAATATTAAAGCTCATTTTTTTCCTAGGAAGCAGATGGTTAACAACAACAAAAATCACATGTTTTTATTGTCCAAAAAAACACGAAAATTGTGAACATTGTTGTATCTTCCCAGTTCGGTGAACTTAACGTAACAATCTACCCTAAGGACCATCCAACGTGTTTGTTGAGAATTAAATTTTGAGGGTCACCCCGTATTCCATATTTAATTCGCATTCCTTGTACTAGAATTTTATATTCAAATTGCAACATACAAAAAATGCAGGACTAATTCAGCATACATTCACGATTTTACTCGCTAAGTTGAAGCAAAATATTTTGGTAGTTAGAGTAGTTTTGAATCAGTGATAGGAGTTGGTATATCTATTGCATGTCCGTAACATTTTCTTTGTGTAGCTGCCAAATTGTAACATTGACATGGACTAAAATTTCCCATTAGGTAACTACTTACTATAAAAACCAACACACATGTTTAACAAAATAATAGAATGCCTTGTATTACATTAGACAAATTAATTAACATGAAGTTTAGTAAGGTCATAGTTATTACAGTAGCCATCATTTTGGGTGTTGGGCTTGAAGGATGCCATTGTAAGGTTGTGCAGTTCATATTTGGAGACTCTCTTTCGGATGTTGGAAATAACATGCATCTCTCTAGAAGCCTAGCTCAGGCAAGCTTGCCTTGGTATGGTATAGACATGGGTAATGGGTTACCTAATGGAAGGTTCTCTAATGGACGCACAGTTGCTGACATAATAGGTAATTTTTTCACCTTTTGGCATTCAAATACTAGAAACTAAATTGTATCATCTATATGCTCTCAGATTTCATTAAGCTCTTAGACCATGACAAAAATTTATTTTTATTTAATCAATTATGTAGAAACGATTTTAGTTAAAAGTAAGTTTAAAATAAAGTGATTTATGTTTGGACTTTGAATATATTCACGCGATAGTACGTTGAATAATAATTTTGAGTGTAAAAATTATGTTTGAAAGAAAAAACTATGAATCCTACCTAACTTCAAGTTAGAATAAGTAGTTGTTTAGCAGTAGCTAGTATTATTGTGTCCCGAGGCACGACAGTTGTGAAGCTATAATTAAGCATTTGCTAATGGAGTGTTTGGTCGAGGGTGAACAATGAGTTTGGAGCTCTCCCATCATGATATTTAGAAGTTACAGTGTGTAGCTTATCTACATTGGATTATAAGAGGAGCTCACAAGATCATCGCATTGAGGCAAAAGCAATCACACAAGTGAAGTTGAACTTTATTTGTGTGACTTCTAACCCAAATTTTTCACGACAAACATTGTGCGGTTGCGAAGAGTAAATGTTCTCCTAAACACACGCTTACTATTTTTCAAACACACACTAAGTGTATAGTGTATATCAATAGACAATGTCCGGTCCCGGTAAGCAAATCTCTCCCAAACATAAGCTTACTATTTTTCAAACACACCTATTGTATCGATGTATTTCAAACATATATGTTGCTGCAGCAAAGAATTAGCCCTGACTTTTTAAGGTTACTGATGTCTTGTGAATCAACCTGTGAACAGGTTTGAAATTAGAGTTTGTCATGACATTATAACAAAAATCTTATACATTTTCAGGTGACAGTTTAGGCCTACCTAGGCCCCCTCCAGTCCTAGATACATCTTTAACTGAGAAAGATATACTAATAAATGGATTGAACTATGCTTCTGGTGGTGGCGGTATCTTGAATGAAACTGGCACCTATTTTGTGAGTGTCAACATTTATACCTTGTGTCTTATGACATTTAATTTAAGTAACACTGATATATTTTGGATGATAAAAATTTTTCTCTTATGCAGATCCAAAAATTATCACTAGATAAACAAATTGAGTTGTTTCAAGGGACACAAGAACTAATTAGAAGCAAAATTGGAAAAAGGGCTGCGGACAAGTTTTTTAGAGAAGCTCAATATGTTGTTGCTTTAGGTAGCAATGACTTTATCAACAACTATTTGATGCCTCTTTACACTGATTCATGGACATACAATGATGAAACCTTCATGGATTACTTGATAGGAACACTAAGAAGACAACTAAAGGTTTATTGAGTTCACTCTAAAATAATCATGCTTCATTGTTTTGCATCTAAGTGTCTTCAGTCTTTTTTTTTTTAGGAAAGAGTCTTGAGTATTTACATTTGTTTATGTTTTTAGCTACTACATAGTTTAGGAGCAAGGCAATTGCAGCTTTTTGGGCTGGGTCCAATGGGATGCATTCCACTTCAAAGGGTACTTACTACAACCGGAAATTGTCGAGAAAGTGTAAACAAACTGGCTCTTAGCTTTAATAAAGCTTCAAGCGAACTAATTGATGACTTGGTGAAGCAACTTCCTAACTCAAATTATAGATTTGGAGATGCATATGATGTTGTCTCTGATTTGATTAGCAATCCACTTAAGTACGGTAAGTAGATATGTTAATTGATATTTTACTTCACTCTCTAATCACATATCTACTTAGTCATAAAAATGTCTCACTTAAAAGTTGGTTGTAGACCTAATCACATTTGTTTTGTAGGTTTCCAAAACTCAGACTCACCCTGCTGTTCCTTTGGGAGAATTAGACCAGCACTTACATGTGTACCTGCATCAACATTGTGCTCAGACAGAAGCAAATATGTGTTTTGGGACGAGTACCATCCCTCAGACAGTGCTAATGAGCTCATTGCAAATGAACTTATTAAGAAATTTGGATTTTCACGTGATGGTCAAATTGCTGCGCCTTCACCAGCACCTGCTATTGCTCCATCTCCAGAAGATTAATCATTCAAGATTTTCTAGCCTAATGCTGGATTTGCATGTAATTTGTGGAAACTATTTCCTTTCTGTTCTGTTCCATGTGGACTAGTCAGTTACACACAATTTCTTTTCATAGTTTGAACGTGTCTTTATGATGAATATTACATAATATATACTGTTTCAATAAGATAGAAACTATTGTGATATTTCCTTTTGTTCTGCATCACATATGTAACCCACCACTTAAGTGTTTTTGTTTTTTAAGATACTATATTAAACACAGATTCCTTGAACAAGTTCAATAAATTGTTTTTACTGAATGCACCTAAGAATTTTCCTAGTTAACATCATATGGTGCTATAATGAATATGATTTATTATATTTATATTGGCCTCATACTAGTTACTACCTTCCAAGAGAAGTTTCATGTTTGAGAAAAGAAGTATAGGGAGTGGTAGACAGGAGAATTATGTGGACTCCTAACATTGTCACGCTCTTTAAGAATTAACGTCCATGACGGCTTTCACTCTATCGATACTGATCCGATGGTAGCTATTACCTTTTTGGTGGCTTCACTCACTTATCAGTATTCGGCGGAGCACCTTAGGACTCTATGAGGAGAGCACAATTCAAAAGACTAATCGATTAGGTGAGAGAGCATATCATGATTTAAATACCACATTAAACACTTTTATGTGGAATTTCTAACAACTTTCTCAACTTAAAATAAAACAAATTAATATTAGATAATATACCATATGATATGAGACACTTTATAAGTCTACTAAGTGGCCAATACATGATTACATAATTTAAAGAAACATTTTGGATTAGTTCCTAATCACTTTCCAGGAACATGGTTTATACAACCTTTATCAATTTGCTGTGGGTGGATAAATGGTTCTTCATTTTTAAATATCAATATATCTTTTTGGACAAAAGCAGAGGCCAAAAGGAAAAGGTTATTTGTCGGTTAAATTCCAAATGCATCCCCCTCTAGTAAGCACCTACATATCCACAGACATACTAACCTTTATTTATTCAAAGACTAAATTAATATATACGTGAACGGTAGAGGATTTTTTGCACCAATATGAATATGGACCCTTTTTCAGCTTCTAAAAGGTGCTTAATGCTTTTGTTACATGCAGGTTAAATTGGTTTTAGTAATAAAATAAGACAAAATCAATGGCTGTTTAGAACTGATAGTGTAACTGATCAAATATCATTTGTGACAGAGCACAATAGGTCAATAAACTATAATTATAACTGAAATTCTAGTACATGGATACATAAGCAGATGTTAATCAACGTACATGAGCTCCTAAGATCCCATACATCATAAACAATGGGGATTTGATTTACTCTAATTTTAGTCCTTTCTTTCATCATGCATAAATGCCTCTACAATACAACTCACATGTTAACTTAATATTGTTTTACATAGAGGATGCATGCATATATAATATAGGCACCTAGCTAGAGGAACTAACATTTAATCAGCTTACACACCATTACGGTGCTCTTGGAGTGTGACGACCATTTGCCCCAGATGGTGCATAATCATTGAGTTCCAAATCAATCCTCTCATTAATTCTTGGCTTTGGCTCTTCCAAGTGCAAGTTTTTCTCAGTAATAACCTGTAGACAAATATAAGCTTGTTGAATTTTTTAAGAAAAATGCAATAGCACATGTCTTAAGCAACTTAGGACTTAATAGTCTTATAGAGTATCAAATTGTACCTTAGGGGTATTTTCCAGAGTAATTAGGTGAACTTGGACATCTTGCATAAGGTTTTCAGTTCCTGCTTAATACAAACATACCATATATAAGAAGACTGAGACTAAGAAAATGAAGGAAAATTACAAGCATGTTTCGGTTAGTGATGAATTTCATGAAATCATGGTAGACAATGTGATTTTGCTGAAGCTATAAAGTGTAACTTTTTCTAAAATCACGATGACTCACTACAATTCCACCAAATTCACCGTCAACTCAAATATAGACGTACAACTTTTCAGTGATAAAAAACAAAAGATAGTACAGAAGAATTTACTTGTAACTGGGACTGCTGTCAAGCATAAAAGATGTGAAAGGCCAAGAAGAATCACAAATAAACGAAAGAAAGTTCTTGCCATTCCTGCACTGCAATGGCCCTTCTCAGAAACAAGCTCTAGGATGTGTTGCCTCCCTTATGCTAGTTCTCAATTTATATACTAACATAAGATCTTTGTGAATGTTTTTTTAACATGGAATGTCGATATGATGGAGCAGCAATATCATATTGCCAAAGTCATAAAGTTGATAGCAACCCATCATTTCTTGGGAGACAAACGTGTTTCCACACTTTGGTAAATAAACTTTCATCAGGTTCTGTCTTTTTCGTGTGTGAAAACACAAATTAATACATAATATTTTGGAGTTTTCGCAAGTTTCAACTAACTTTTTATAAATTTACTTAAGGGGTTTGTCTTTTTTATATTGGTGAGTTTTCATACGCATAATTCTGATATTTATGCTCAATAAAAAATTCAAATATCAAATCTCTGATCACATCACATGTTTAACAAATCTGAATACTTGAGACCACAGCAAAATGGTAAATTAAGACCTTACTGGAGTGCAGAGAAAGTTTAGGTGGACATAAAATTATGGTATATTTTAAGTCAATATGGAGTGCGGTATGAAAGTGGAAAGATGACAAGGAAATATTCGTGAAGCAAGCAATTTCCTAAGGTGGTAATGGTATATAACCAACCAAAGTCAAAATGTAGTGGGAAATGGCCATTAAATCTTAAGGATATATTCTATAGGCTATGTGTGAATAGTACAAGAGTTTCAAGGTAGGTACACATCCAAGAAACTCACAAGAAGGCTCCACGCTTCACATCTGTGCCTCAACTCACCAAAAGACAACAGCACTAGCACTAGCAGCATAAGGAAAACAGCTAGATGATTATCCATGTTCAGCAGGGTTAATTACTTTTTGTCTGAGTCCAAATTTTCTAAATGAGAGGCATTTAATTTCTTGGTCCTGTGATTTTTATTGACTTAATGTCTATGTCTATATATCATACTATAGTATATATATTTTTATGTAAATATGTGCATGCACTTCATTGCAGGCAGTGGAAGTCATGATGATATTTGAACAAGGAATTAAAACAGGTCAAATGTTGTAAACAGGCATGTATGTTATTGCTAGTGGGAACATCAATTTTCTCCACTAATTGATCTGAACAGTAGCAGCTTTGCTCTCTGCAAATCACTCAAAGATCCACGACTCTATACAAATAATTACTCTGATCAAAATATAAACAAAAATAACTTGATGTTAATCATAAAGTTAATAATATTCTCTATATTTACGTTCATTTTAAATAACTTGTTTCATAACAATAAAAGTTAAATTAGTTTAAGGATATTTTAAGAATCATAACATTAAATAAGGTAAAATAAATTTTTAAAATAGTATTAGTACTTAAGTGAGTCTCATAAGGGAGTGTAGATGTAATTTCTTAAATTACATCACTTATCTTAATATATATAAATGTTACCTAATCCTAATTCCGCCTTTTCTGGTGGTTTCGAGTAATTTTTATGAAAAAAAGAGTTTGTAAGGAATCAAACCAGGTACCATATGCTTACGGTTTATAACTATAACCACTATGCCACTTCTATTTTTGTTGAAATATTGTTGCTTCCAAAAATGAAATACATGACTAAAACATTTTTTTTAAAGCCCCAACCGCCTAACGGTTTCCTCTCTCATAACA
>Ga0228711_1000425_pt1 | contig 50478 bp, 31 predicted proteins | sample MedpolnodulmetaG_2_FD_177996 | JGI IMG/M metagenome (GOLD analysis project Ga0228711, IMG submission 177996) | Root nodule microbial communities from Medicago polymorpha collected in Santa Monica, California, United States - brown nodules | ecosystem: Host-associated > Plants > Roots > Nodule... | reverse complement strand
AAGCTCCTTGTTAAGCCAGAGGGTAAGCTGAAAATTTAGGCTTATTAAAACATGGCATAAGCAGCTTATGAAACTATGATAAGCTATTTTTATTTATTTACCCAAACACCTTTAAAAAGGCTTATGGAAGTAGATAAGCCCACATAAGCTCAAAATAAGTCAATCCAAACGGGGCCATAGTGTGGAAGAAAAAAAAAACTTTTGCTTTTCTGTTTCCTTGTAGTTTTTTGAAACTTTTTTCGTAATATTTAGCGGTAAAAACAAAAGAAGCCAAACCCTGCAAGATAATAGCACTACGAAGTCAATACCAAGTTAATTTTTTCTAGGAATGACATTGTAACTGAACGAACATGAAGTCATGCTGAGAACTAGTGATAATCCTTTCTAGTCACTGCACTGGTGATAAGCCAATCACTGCAATACAGATTGATTGACTAATTCGCATTACACATGGTCATCGATGAATCCATAGAGTACAACGACAAGTTATGACCATGCAGTTTTCTACACATTGTTAATATTCTACACTAGAGGCAAACACCGAGCCACTACAGAAGCATACATTTATATGCTTCCAACATTACTTGGTTAATTTTCCCATACTTCTCAGTTTATTCAACATCTTAGCAGCAGCTGATTCTCTTGCTTCAAGAGGAGTGGAACACAAGTTACCCTCATCGGAACACTTAAACTTGTCTCCATTGACAGTTACATTGGCTTGGAATCCACCTTCAAAAGAAACACCAATCAAAACGAAATGATAATGCAGATCAGGATACGAAATATAATATTATCAATTATCATAGACATTTTAAGTATCTTAAGGTAAATCGAAAGTGCAACGATAAGTGGAATGATAAAATTTCAACTGTATCTCATTAAATATAATTAAAAAAAAATGTTGTTGATAATGCATTACTTGATTTATCATGATAATTTATGCTGCTGACAGATTCTACAACTAGATTAAAGAATCAGATAAATAAAAGGTTGATCCCGCTGCTACACGTTTGATGATTTTTTGGAAGAGAAATTATTTTTGTACCGCCAAATTTAGACAACTTTAGTGACAACTTTTTATGTGGTTAACACAATTCAAATAAGTGATTAATTATTTTCAGTAGATGGTTAATGGATATACCAAGCGCTGAAACTCATTAACCACAAATTTAAATGTGGTTAATAGTTCTCAGGTGTTCAACTACATGTAGATTAGAACCCTGAAGATTGTGATTAATCACATCCAAGTTCGTGGTTAATGAAGTTACATTAATTATTGAGTTTTGACAGCTAGTATATTCCTCAACCTTACACTAAACGTAATTAACTGTATATTTTGAACCGCGTTAACCACTTAGGTTATTGTAGCAAAAGTTGTCGAGTTTTCGTTCAGATAACTAATTTAGCAGTTCCAATAATATTTTTTAAACTTGACAAATTTGTATCCTTTGGATTTCTCAATAAACTTTTTAAACCTTGACAATCTAGCATCTAGAGAGTCTTACCGTTTGGTTGAGAAATATGATAAGTTGGTAGGACCCAATTGTTTTCATGACATACACCATCTAGATCCTGCAAGATAAAGGGAGTTCTAAGTAGTTGTTTTCAATAAAGATAAAGGAGATGATTGGCATGTAATGACAAGTCATGTTGTAGCATTTTATTTTATGGATTCTAGCATATGTTTCATAAGATAATAGATCATTCCCAAAATATATATACCCGAAAACTGTCACACGAGGAAAAAAAGCCACAAAATATAAGTAATATGTCAAATTAGAGCTTCATACGGAAGTATACAACATAAACTAAAAATGATTAAATTCCCAGGCAGCAGTCTATGGAAATATCTTTGCCCATAACAAGAACTATGCTTGAAGACTTGCACTGATAAATAACATCTCCACCATATGCTTTTGTTAATGCGTGCATTTGCAAAGATAAAACCAAGCACGCATGCATATATGAAAACATGTATTTTCTTTGTTAAACAGCCCCAGCCCCGCCAAGAAAAAATAATCTTTTAATTTATATCCATCACTAAAAGGCCTCCATAATTCAAGACTTTGACAGAAATTAATTTAGTTGTCTGGGTGTGAATATGGATCAATGTGCTTTGTTAGTAAAGCTATATATTTCCCCTTTAATTGTGTCATAAGAAACTTTTTTATAATATAATGCATTGTTTCTTCTTGATTATTTATCAATGCATCTAGGAGAATGAGAAGTGCTACGGCACTATCTCTACTATTGGTTGAAATTTATGTGGATCACACTATTTTGGATATGGATTCCAAATAAATTCATGGGACTCATGAATTTCAGCTAATAGTGAAAAAATGGTGGAAAGAGTGTTGGTAGCACTCCACTTGCATCTATTAATTAGGTTCTACACCCAACATATTTATTTTTTAAATTGATTTATTTCAGTTTCAGCATTATATCATATTTAGGTCTAAGCCAGCAACAATGCTTCCAAGAAATTTAAAATAACCATTTAATCCTGTGTGAACAAAACTATACAGTCATAGCCCTAATATATGATGTATTACAGATAATGCATCGAACCATGTTTCCGGGTTTAGTTTAGTCATAAAAAATTCAAATGCAAAAATTAGCAAGTGGAATGTCTTGCCTTGCATGAACTTTGTGCCTCTGACAAATCTTTCCTCTTAAGGGGGAAGCTTTGCTGTCCACTTATCCCTTCTTGATTTGTTACCGATACATCATTACAGCCTTCCATAATGCATTCTATCATTGATACAAAGTCATCTTTCCCATCTACGTGTATCAACAAGACACAAAATAAAATCAATGGTTATTCATCTTTGACTTGGACAAAGAGTAAATGTAGGTCTGAGTTAGAGAATGGGTTAGTCAGAGGAGCTAACTAACAGTTGTCAGTTAGTTTGGTCGCAGTTGGAGGGAAAAAGAAGAGGAAAAGGGAGTTGGGAGAGGGTTTCTAAAGGTAATTTTTGCTAGGTTCTATCAAATGGAGATTCCATGTACATTCATATTCTTTAATAAAGAACTTTTTTTCTTACATTTTACTGCACAATTTTTTTACATTCTCTCCTAACCCTTTGCATACCGCAATAGGTATATCATCTAATCCATTTAAATTATGTCATTACCATTTCTGATCCTCTTCAAATTTCACTTCAGATTATCAAATTCTTCAGTAGTAGAAGTAATTTTGATCCCATCACTCATGTTAAGTCTATTGAAGTTCAAAAAATATTTGTGTTCTTCATTATGAAGTATTAAAAATAATACTCTAGATACTATGTTCCCTCCTTTTTTTGACTAATCCGTTCCCTGTAAATGCCTAAGAACTGGTATAAACTCTCAAATGCTTTTGTCTATTTCTTATCGCCTTCTTGTTGTCTTGCTTAGCTACTTTATATTTATTTCAATTTTCTTCATTTTTAAAAAAATATCATGTTTTATAACACTACTTTTTAACCATCAACTTTTGTTGTATAATGTCCCCAATGACCAAAAACCTTTACTCTCTTTAACCCAAAGCTGAAACCCCTTCACTTCTCCTAGTGTTTCTTTGGCTATATTTTGAATTCCTTTAGTCATTTCATTTCACATGTCATTAAAATGTTCTTGGGTCTCTCAAAACCTTACCCTGAAAGAACATTTGCTTTTCACTCTTTTAATTGGCACCACCATATCCCCCAAAAAGAAAATAGTTGAGTTCATGAGATCCCAACCCCATACATTCTTCATGGAAAAAAAGAAGCACTGTGGAATTTATTGAACCAATGCCTTGCCAATTAACACTACAGAATCATACGACTGGTTTTAATTGTGAACTAGGGCAAAGTGCATATTAGAAGCCAGTAACTAATGCCTAAACTAGGATCAGATCTGCTTGAGTGTTTGAAATAGAAAAGTAAAACTATTATAAAAAACAACAAAGAGAAGATACACTCCAAGAAACACAATAAAGGGAGAAAAGTCATACTGATAGAATAATGAACCCAGGAAGCAAAACAAAGAACAACAGTGTAAGGAAAGCATACCAGTTAACATTCTCTGAATTTGTTCATCAACACTAGCGATCTCACCATCTATCTTGCGCTGCTGAAGGGCCTGAATGATATAAATAAGTCTAAGATGAGTGCAAATATAATTTTTTTGGCATTCAAAAGTAGCAGTGAGAAGTTAATTTCAAAATTAAGTTAAACCAGTAATGTATGACCGAGAGAGCAGTCAATGGGTGAAAGAAGCAGAATACTACTGTCATGGTCCAAAGAATATTGACTATAATAACATTACAACATTTGGCATACATTGCATGGGAGTGTAAATTGTAAACTATGTGCCACTCGATATTCTTATATGTAAAAAATGGGCAAGTCTTACACATGTCAGAATAAAAGGAGTTGGTTGAGTTAGTTATTGGAGTAGTTAGTAAGTAGGCTGCATATGAACAGATAGTTATATATGGGATCCATCCACTGTAACTAAGAGGTATTCATTCATTTGGAAAGAGCAATAGCTCGGTCGTAAGGGAAAACTCTGGGGGAAGATTCTCCCTGTTCATCACCTTTTTGTCAATAATGTACAGACTCCACCCTGTCACTCTATTTTCTCTATTCTGTATTTGTTTCTATCTCACTGACTTTCCACAAAAAAGTATATTCGTATTTAAGTGCACATGCATAGCTACTGAAATGGGTATAGAGTATAAAACATTATTGTCATTAGAAAGAAAAAAGCAATGCAAAAAGTTTTACCAGCTCATTCCTCTTTCTTATTAGAGAAGATATAGCAGCTCGCAGTCTCTTCTTTGAATCTTGAAGAGTTTGGGGTTTCTCTTTATCTGAGTTAGAATGATTTGAACTTGGAGTACATGCACCTGTTGTGTCTTTTTCATATGAGGTATTTGGCTTATTAGCACAAAGTTTGCTGCAAGAAGCAATATTGTTGACTCCACCTTTACCGTTGAGCATCCTTGTCGAGTCAATCTTCATAGCCTGCCAAAGCAATGACACTCAGCTAGATTAATAAACAAATGAATCAAGCATTGAGAGGCATCTCATTTAAAAGCATTGTTACGATGAGATTATAAATGTTAAGAGTCCCACATCGGATAGGAGTTGGCCTGACAATGTGTTTGTAAGTGGGGGCAATCCTCACCTCACAAGCCGGTGTTGTGAGGTTGTGTTAGGCCCAACCACGACTTCTAAGATGGTATCAGAGCCTCTTCAAGATCCATTGGGCCACCTGCTATCAGGTTTTCGTTATCGAGCCACCCACCATTTGTGTTCACGAACCAAGCCCAATAGTGCTGGTCATGAGGGGGTGTGTTAAGAGTCCCACAAGCCGGTTTTGTGAGGTTGTGTTAGGCCCAACCACGATTTCTAAGATGGTATCAGAGCCTCTTCAAGATCCATTGGGCCACCTGCTATCAGGTTTTCGTTATCGGGCCACCCACCATTTGTGTTCACGAACCAAGCCCAATAGTGTTGGTCATGAGGGGGTGTGTTAAGAGTCCCACATCGGATAGGAGTTGGCCTGACAATGTGTTTATAAGTGGGGGCAATCCTCACCTCACAAGCCGGTTTTGTGAGGTTGTGTTAGGCCCAACCACGATTTCTAAGAATAAACATTGAAATGCAGCTCATTTAGAAAACTATTTTTTGATCAGAAACACGATTATGATGATCCTTTGAAATCTTTAAAAAATCAATTTAACTGAACTTGATAATACAATATGAAATTTATAGCTAAATGTTTCGATTGAAGTATAAGAAACCAAGAGCATAGCCATGCATACCAAAAGAATTTTTCGGATAGATTTAAAGGGGGCAACCCGGCGTTATAAATTTTTTGGGTAGATATTGTGAAATCTCTCCTATATAAACAGTTTTAGACTGCAATAATAAACATGACAGTGTTTTTGCTACTACTTTCTACAAATAGTCCCAGACCTGAATAGCATTGGCAGAGCCATTGGATTTAAACTGCACAGATGGATTGTTTTTTTCTTGATGTTCACCAAATTGCATAGCATTGGTGATCTTCTGGCATTTTTCTTTATTTTGAGATGGATAAATTGAAGATTTGTTCACATCCATTTCATGGGTCTCCATGATAGAATCACATGGTCTAAGTGTACAGCTTCCATTGTTCTCTTTCTGCTCATGCATTTCAATATCACCCTCACTTGGTTTACTATAAATACCAGAATCCAAGTCCTTACTTATATAGGACTTTGTCACTTCAGGGCTGTCGGCCATTATATTTTTCTCCACTACCCTCAAATCTGGTAAACTATATGAGAATTTATTTCTGCCAAGGTAAAATATATTACACAAGTAGTTAGCCACAATATATCACACAAAAAGTTGTCAAAGAAAATATAAAATGGAAGCGATGACTAGAGAAACATTATGTATAATGGCTTTGATACGGACACTAAATGGATGAGCTTAAAATCCGTTTCTTCAACCCATGCAAGCGTGCAGCCATACAAGTGAGACTGTACGAGCAACAGGGTCCAACGGTATTTAGGATTCTCATACATTAACCTTAGTAGATGATAATTCTAAGAAAAAATGTTTACACTAAAGAATCTCTTTAAATACTGTAGGGACTAGGGATCAAGGCTTGAAGATAGAAGAACCACAAAGCTTTTTAAATAATTGAGGTAGTTAGCAAATCCCACAATTTGTATTTAAAAATGTAAAAGCACCAACATAGACTCACACCAAAGGTGCCATGATATCAGTATTTTAGAAGTGCTTATAATTTACAACGGTCTACGTGTAATCGTTGTCACTAAAATTGGTTGTAAATAGCACATATTAGTCGTACTTTTCCCCTTATTCTCAGTTCTCACGGGTTTCCAAACTTATGAGCTTCAGTCAATAAGTATATTTGATGAAGTCATGAAGCATAAACTAAAATAGCATCACTTATGGAATATAATGAGCAAACTACTGCTAAATTGGCATAAACAGAGTTTTTCAAAAAGGAGAATCGCACCAACCTAGAAATCCCCTGTGAGATAACTTCAGAATAAGGAAGCACATGGAAGTAAACCACCACTGGAGTGATCGTCCAACTGCTAGAACTCCTTTTGACCAAAGGACCTTGCAAGCTATGCAAAAAAAAAAGATGTAAATGTTAATCAGAAGCATATGCCAAGTTTATTAACTATCTGTTTTACTTCTTTGTGATTATCAGATTATTCCAAAGTATAGGGACAAATTTCAAAGAACTAAATCCAAACAACCAACAAATACACCAAGTTACACAGAATGTGCATATCCCTAATTACAGGAGACATCATTCTATGATGATCTCTTACATACACCTTCATAATAAGATTGCAACATACTGGCTAATAATCACGTCTATTCAAAACCTTTGTCAAAATTATTTTAAAAAATAGACCGGAAGACTTTGATTTAGTAGTGAGTGACACATTAAGGTGTAGTTTGAGCACAACTACACAAGTATATTTGATTTGGCATTATCAAAAAAGATTCCACTGGAATGCCTTACGGAAACAGGCCTCATTATCTTATCAATGGGAAAACTGGCGACATTAATGCCATTCATCCTTGAGACCTGAGTAATCGGCCAATAGCAAAACGATAACAATTAAAACAAACCTTTCAATTACATCCTTGAGGGGAACTTTAATAACCTCCTGATTGATTGACTGGGAGCACTGCATTATATAAAAGCGAGAAGCTTCCTTCTCTTTGCTTTGAGAATAGACAGTGTAGCTTCCCAAAAGCATAATATCAGTGTTATCGATACCTGTACCATAGTACACAAATCATCAGCTATTCACATATCAGAAATACTTTGTCAAAGCTAAAATTAAGAGATAATGATACATTAACTAACAGGCACAGATATGAAGCAGTGACATCTTATTCTTTTGTCTAGAAAATAAAATTTTATTCAGAGGGAAGAAGGATAGAACAAAGTGTTGAAACAACAATAACCTCAAATAGATTGGAACAGAAACCCTATGTATTCATCATGACGAATGTACTAATGCACCTTTGTGATATTGACATCATCACTTGTTAAAATAAATTGGAAAGGTGGAAAATATTTATTCTTCCTTTAATCTGTGATGCCAATTTATGCATAAATACAAACTTAAAACTAAATTACAGCTGTTGCAATGCCACTGCGATCTTTTCGTAATAACAAAAATGGTTACCTGTAGCTTCCTTTACAGCAGAATACCCAACTTGCAGAAGTCTATCTTCATCAACTTTTACTTCATCTTTTGCAGGCTTTCTAATGACTCTTCTCCTTTTGTATGTATTTTTTGTTTCTGATGGGGCTTCAGGATTTTGGCTGGAGGTGTCTATACTTTTTTCAACCACAGACCATACCTCCTCAGTGATGGAACCAAACAGCAAAAAGCAGTTTTCCTTCTTGCTGTCGATCAAAAGGACAGAAACTTTTGATATGGGCCATCCCTCTATATTAGGAACATTCTTTGATGCATCTAAACAGTTACAGATATCACATGCATCCATAATCCCTTTTTCTGTCAATGATAGCTGCTTCTCCACATCTATGAGCTCTACTTCATTTATCTTTTGCATGAATTTCATATATGCCAATAAAGGTGGCCTCAGAACCACAATCAGCTTGCAAAATTCGTTAAATGGCAGATATTCTAGTTCCGGATGCTGTTTCCTGTGGTAGTAGTTGTACAGCAAGACAACAGAATGCACCTAAAAACCAACAACCTCAAAAACAGAAAAATCAGTAACAAACCAGAGAAGATGGCCAAACGCATCCCTGTATATCTATAAGCATATATGTATGACTTGTAACTTATAAATCATAATGAAATCTTGTTTTTTTCCTTTTCATTTTTAAGTAATTGCCGTTGTTAAGAATGAATGTCAATTAACATTTATTACTTAAACTTACAGTACCAAGGTTCAATTTGAAAAGGGTGATGATAATGGCAGGAATTATTTTAGAACATCAACTTAATCAAATGTTGTTTAAACCATGATTCTTCTTGAGCTACGTATGTCAAATATTATTAACCGCAGATCGAAGGTTGTTTAAAGAGTTGAAACAATATGTATAACCAATCAGTTTCATTTCATTCGTGAAAACTATATAAACATACTGGTAATGTAACTACAATCTGTACAGTACGGCAACGATAAAAGCGAAAAGAAAATCCCCAATAATTCCAACAGACCTAAACAAAGAATAAAACTAACCACAGAAAAAGATCGTAACTTAAACCAGTATCGCCTTTAAATAAACCACAGCTTAATCTTTGAATTAGATTACAATAAAAGCAGAAAATCACACCTGTTTAGCAATTACTTGCTGTTGAGAAGCTGTGGGATTATCTCGAACTGAAGCTTTTTCTGGCAGGAATGGATCAACCAAATGTTGCAGAAACACCTGGATTGCATCCTCAGTTGGACACACATCTGATGAAACAGCCATGTTCTTGTTCTATCCAATGATTCTCAAAACCTAAAACCCTTCTGGTATCAATTTCCAAATACACAGAAAAACCCAATAAAAACACACATCAAAGTTTGAGCTTATAACAATCTTGCAACAAAACACATGCAAGAAAAACCCAATAAACACACACACATCAAAGTACACATGCATGAAAGAGGGAACACCACAAACTATCAACATTCTCAAAAAAAACATTATTTAATTAAAAAAAATTAATAAACCATAGAAAAATGCACAAATTGTAGAATCCTGACTGAAACAATTATTGACCAGACCCCGAACTCCAGATTATCAGAGCCCCTCCGGAACAAAAGGGTCAATACAAAAATAAAATACACAAATTGTATCCCTAATATAATTCACATTATTAGCACATGATGAAAATTAAGCACATTAAAAAAGTTATCAAATTAACAAAAAATAAAGTTTTTGATTGAGCATGCATGTAGTGTGATCTCAAAAAAACAAACTTAAAGAAACATGGATGTTGGAAAAGTGACAGAAATTAAGGTTTACCTGAGACAATGTTTAAGGTTTGCACCTTCAATGTTTCAAAGTGAATGAATGCATGTAACAAAGTTTTATATAATCGAATAATCTGAAACCAAAAAGCGACATTTATTTATTAAAAGAATAATTCTGAGATTAAATTGAAAAATATATATATATATACATACAGTGAGAGTGAGAGTGAGAGATTCGAGTGTAGAAGTCAAAGTACTGAAGTCAAAGAAAATAGCAACTGACAAATACGAGACAAAAAAATATACGTATTATTATTTCAGCAAAGAATATTTGTATTTGGGGGATGTATTGGAGGAGCACTTTTTATATTTGTACTAATGTTTTGGGTATTTTTGTCTCTATATATATATGGGGGTAGGGTTTGATCTTTAATCATGTGTATAAAAACTTAGGACTAAAATCTTAAATTGGGATTTTTGAAATTGTGGGGTTGGTTGAATTGGGACTATAAATTAATGAGATAGTAGTAATTTTCACTTTTTAAGTTAACAACGGTTGGTTAAAATGGTCTACTTTTAAGTAGTTCTTTTAGGATTGTTGAGATGTCGAGTTAAACGATGATGGGTCTAGTACGTTTAAAGAAAATTGTAACACGCGAAAACAAACATATGCTTAGTTAGACAAACGTGATAAACACGTTTGTTAATTATAGAAAGAAGAGTAAATTACACTTCTCTCTCCTCATAGATGCTTGAATTACACTCTTATCCCCTCTTATGTTAAAATATACACTCCCCTCCCCTCATATTCAAAACATATTAGAAAATATTTCACTCCCCTCCCCTAAGAGAAACATGAATTACATTCTCCTCCCCTCTTATGTTAAAATCTACACTTTACTCCCTCATTATATTTTTTTTATTTCTAATAATTTAGCAAAATAATAATAATCTAACACATTTCGAAAAAAAATAGTATTGTGGATCTATTTTAATATAATCAAAATTTGAATACATATTTTTTGCTATTTTTTATTCAAAATTTCATTAACAAATAGTTTTAACCCCTATTATAAAATATGAAACAACCCAAAATAAAATTAAAATATGTGAAATATTACTAAAGACAATAAATTGTGGTTATTTAAAAGTTGGTTTTATGCTCTAAATTATTAAATTAATAGCAAAATATTTAAATTTAATTATCATTGACATTTAAATTATAAAGAAATGAATATATTTTTTTAAAATGGTGGTTCAAAATTAGCATATATCATAAGAGGGAAATGCTAACTTGTGCGCACAAGTTAAGAAGTTAAAGATAGAATTAGTTTTTCGGAAATTGTGTATTCAACATCACAAAAGTTTAAATATTTCTACTTTCAATATAAAATTTATTGTTTATTTCCTTTTATAGCTCCTTAACTTGTGCCCTAAGGGCACAAGTAAACAAGACCCATCATAGAAATATTTATATATGTTAAAATTGATTAAAGTGTAGTGCATATTTATTTATTAAGGGAGGGGGTTGTAATTCAAGCATCTTATAAGGGAGAGGAGTATAAATTTTAATTTTCAAGGGAGGGGAGTGTATATTTTAACATAAGAGAGGAGGGGAGTGTAATTCAAACATCTTTGAAGGAAGGGGAGTGTAATTTACTCTAGAAAGAAAAGTCAATTAAGTAAATTGTATTTTTGGAGAACTCAATTAGTAATTGTATAATAATGATTTTAATGATTCTACCAACTATCAAAGGAAATGTATAATAGAGTATAAGTCATATTACACTAAGTGTCTTTTAAATTTAACGTAGTTCTTTTTGTTCCAAATTAATCCTTTAAGTAATACAACATTGATATTGTTATCCTTATCCTTATCTATCAAACAATGTTAAAATGGGCTTATATAGCCATCTTGATGCTGAGTTGGTCGGTCCATATCAACAAAAATTCATTTTTTTAATTAAATTTTATTTAAAATAAAATAAAAAATGTTAAATTGTTCACTTCATCATAATATTCGCCTTTATTATAGTAAACTTCTTCTTCAACTTCCTCCACCTCATCATAATTTGCATAAACCAAAATAAAGCAAATTTTACAAAAAAAAAACAACCACCGAAAGAAAGAAAAACATGGTAAAACTAAAGTGAGAAGAAGAAGAAAAGGAAGCTGAATCTTGAGATTCTATTAGTTATATTCCCCAATTTACTCGTTTAATCAAAGAAATCACAGTTGTTGTTAGTTGTTACAAAATTCTCGATTTCCTCCTCTCTTCTATCAATTCAAATGATGAAAAGCTTTGAGAATTCATGATGTCAGTCTTCGTTTAACTTTCAAACGATTGTCATTTAATCCTTCTTGAATTTGTATATGATTGCGTTCAAGTACTTCGCTCGCCATTTTTAGCATCACACCCTTTGCGTAACCTTGGCATTCAGGTCACATCATTCAGTGCAATTGTGATGATTTGCTTGTTTTTTTCGATCCTTCATTGTTTCACAAACTTTTACGCGAAATTATGGTTGATGCTTTTATCAGCATTGTTGGTGTTCTTTAAACCTCTCATCATGTCTAAACTTGAATATTTTGGATTTGAGTGGTTGTTGACAACATGCTTGTAAAATACAATAGGATGGACGGTTGCTCTGATGTCTCAGGTCATTTTTACTTTGAGTATAAGGGTAGTGATATAGATGAGTGTGAGAAGTACCATGATGACAACAGATGATGAAATGGTTCCATGGTGAACATTTTGCTTTCCTCTCAGTCCTGCAAAAACAAAGTTGGAAAAGGAAAAGTTATACTTGAAAATTGGTAATCAATAAGGGGTGAATGTTTGTTTTTAAAGTGGTTGCATTATAAAATTAAAATAACGCATTCTGCTTTCATTACAAATAAAATCAATTTATTTTGTAACCTAAGGTATGTCATGTGTACAACTGTGGATACTAATCTCTCATGCAACTAAGATTTGTTTTTATAAACTATACCAAAGTTAAAAGACTAGTAGTTAATCAATCATTAATAAGTAGGGATAGCAAACCAAATCCAACAAAAATGAAACATCCTTCATCAAGAAGTTATGCTGAACAAAAATTATAAAATTCATGTAGTCATGTCAATAGTATATGTCGTAACTCCCATCTTCTAAACAATCATGGACCACGGAAATTTCAATGTCAAAATCACTTTTCACAGCCAATTAAGAATCTTTATCGTGATCAATTGGATTGAACAGTGAAAAATTGCTAATGAGTTTGTTTCTAGCACAAGAACTCCAATTTGCGTGACATATGCAAAGTACATTTCAAAATAAAAAAGCATTAAAACAAAACTTAGTTGCCTGTTCACATAAATAAAAACTTAGTTTCATGTCTTACACTGATTCAGATGCACATGCTCACAAAATATCAATAAATGAGGTTAATAAACATTATATCGAATATATGAATATGAATATTGTCATTATTAATTGCTGAGTTTGAGAGTTAGTTTAATGAAAGTAATTAAAGCATGGAAAAAAAAGAAATAACAATAAAATACTGAGAATTGAGAAAGAGAGCTACCTTGAGACTACAAACTCACAAGACTTGTAAAACACCTGCCTAGGATATGATAGAATGTGAGCAAAGCAAAATGGTGTGTAAGGCATGGCCTAGGAATATTGTTGACCATCACAAGAGATAAAAATGATTAATCATTATTTGTTAAAATAATAATAATAAATGAAATCATTTTTTTGTTAAATAGCAAATTGTGAGTTACCCAATAGATGAAAATGATTAATGACATTAGGATTATGAAATGTCTAAAAACTTTTGGTGTCTACAATTATTTTTTTGTGTATCCTGACACTAATAAGTGAATGGAATAAGACAAATTTTGAAGTTAAGTTCAAGAGTGACAATAATAAATTAGCGTGGGGATGGAAAAAAATTGTATTTATGGGAGAGGCTAGAAATTTTAAACAATAGAGAAGATAGAGACTCCTTTTTTTGGTGGTGGCCGGGATTCGAATCTCAGACCTTGCATATATTATGCATCGTCTATACCAACTGAGTTAGGCTCATGAGGACGAAGGTAGAGACTCCTAAAAAAAATAGAGAAGCTAGTGATGATGATTTTGTGATTATATATATATATATATATATATATATATATATATATATATATATAACATAATGTGATCCTTCCTTCAGATAAGAATTTAAGAAAAGACAATGATACTCTCCCATCCAACCATGGGAAGTATGTGGAAGAAAAAAAATAGAAAGAAAAACATGGAAAAGGGGATGCAAAAAATGTGATACGATGGGGAAACAAGACAAAAAAATAAATCATAAAAAAATACATATTGTTGAACAAAAATTTTAAATACAATTTTTTTTTTATCTACGTCATGTTGATCAATGGAAAAAAGTACTTTTAAATGACTCCAAGTTAATGAATAGCTTAATAGATATACCGATGAGATCTAAATATTCATAATTCACATAAATTGGTTCTCAATGTTGTAACGAGAAAATGTGAAAAACAATTACCAACCACTCATTAAACAACGTCAAAGAGATGAAATTACCTGCAAAATCAAATGAAAAATAAATATTATTATATCATAGTAAAATTAATCAATTCAAATGAAAATATATCGGTAAAGCTGATGACGAACATCTATTAGTTTCATAATTATTACCTTTTTTAACAAGACAAATTCATATCATCTTTCATGTGCAAAAATTTGCTTAGATTTAATCAAAGAAATCACACTTGTTGAAGATTACGTTGGACATTCTCATAGATCGAAGCACAACAAAAAAGGAGTAGAAATATAAGTAAGACACCATTGATGACTTCCTTAGATATATGTCGTCCATGATGATAGCCCGTAAATCGAGTTTTGTTTTGACGCTCATAGATCTAGTTGGGAGAAAAAAAAATACAACATTAAATAGGAGAAAACAAATAGATAGCTTCAATGACGGAAAAAAAAAAAGACTTGTGATTAGTCGTATGTACCGTGGTTGTTTGAGTAGAATGAAATTTCAATTATCTACTCTTTGATCCATATGCACCCAGATAGAGGGACCATCATGCTTTTGAAAAACGACGATGGTGCTCACAACTTTTGTTAAAAGTGTCAGCGTAGCCACTTATATAAGAGCCAAACCGAAATTAGGTTAAGTTTTGATTTATGGAAATTTACAATATTATAAATTAAAAACCGAATATCATTTTTCGATAAAAAAATCATATATACAATTAATTTCTTTAAAGTAAATTTTGTTTAAAAATAAAAATAAGATTGTATATAATTCATTTTCTAAGTACATACTCTCTCTCTGCGCTCATTTTTTTCATAAAAAAAATTAAAAAGAGAGAGCTTAGAATCTAGGTTGTTATTTCATATTTAAGTGTGCATTTGCTTATGGAGTGATAAAAAATTCTTTTAAATAAATTGGATTTGCATCATCGATTTTAGTTAAAAGATAGTTGAACGTGAAGTTGTTTACATGTTTCGATACATGATGTAGTATCAAAAGTAAGTGTGTTTGTGTATCAGATTTCCCTGTCCTGCATGACACGCACGACCATGCGCCCTTGTGGCACGAACTGTGTGTGTCTTGCACCTATGACACACGATTGTGCGCCCATCCTGTGTACGGGGACTTCATTTTTTTTTTTACTTTTTAAGTATCCAATGCATGTGAATAGGTCCCAAACGCCTAAACTTGATTAATAAGAGTATTATTTGGATGTCTAGGAGCAATTAACCTAGCTTATGATGGAGGTAAACTTAGCCTATGTGAAACGTGTAAAAATATACGAACTTATGTGGATGATGAAAATAGACGGACTTAGTGAATTGATGAATTATGACTTGTTGGCTTGCAATTGGTTATATGATAATGATATGGTGATGAATAATGGTTGAATTGATTAATGATATGCGAATGAAATATTGATTAACTAAGTGTAAGTGGCAAACGGTCGAAGCAAATTGACTAAATGAAGAGATGTTGTTTTCTTAATGTGATAAATGTTTGATGATGTGAATGATGATGTTATATTGATGATGAAAGTGACAATGATGATATAATGACGTTGAAAATGACGATGATGATATATTGACGTTGTAAATGACGATGATGATATATTGACGTTGTAAATGACGATGATGAATAGTGACGGTGAATATAAATAAAATGTTGATGTTATTGATGATAATTGTTGAGTCACATGAATATATGTATTGTCGAGTCATATGTTCATGCATTCATGTTTAGTCCAAGTGAGTGACGGTGGGATCACTCGGTAACATAACTCCGATATCTGAAACGGTACCACATGCATATAGAATCGAGTAGAGCATTGCATGCATACGAGTCTATGTGGAAGTTGTGTATTTAATTATGTGAACATATGTGGAAGATGTGTACATGGTTATGTGTATCAGTGTGGTAATTGTGATGATATTGATGAAGAGGGAATGATATATATTCGACTTGTTGATAAAGTGACGTTGTGAATAATTGTTGTATATCCTTGTGATGATGATTTGAGAAGTTGTTTTATTTATTGAATTGATTGAATGATATTACATGTGATTATAGTATTGCTACGAAATAAATATGTGTATTTGTGAATCCTAAATACAATGCATGAGTTCATATCTTCTTTATGTTGAACATATATCTTACCCTCCAGTGGTTTTTTGGTCGCCTACGTCCACGTGGTGTAGATGTGCAGGTTGAGGACTCTTAGTCGACATGAGTATCCGAGGACGGCTTGGCGCCTACTTGCCTTTTCTATGCTTTTATTTTGGAGTTCTAGCTAGCAGTGCCCTAACTAGGATGTCAGAGATTTTATTTTATCTTTCGGATTATATTTGAGGAACCATTGAGTTCTCTAGGTTGATGTATATGAGACTTTGACTTTATGATGTGTTGAGATGTTATTTTCGCTAGTTTATGTATATTATGATTTATGCATGTTTTGGATTAATGATAAAGTATCACCTTGAAGTGTCTCCATGAACTTAGCTCACTTGGTAAGGGATAATGCAAATTTATGTAGGGGCCGGAGTTCAAACCCCGAACACCCCACTTATTCATCTTTAAGGTGAATTTCTCTAGCCGCTAGGCTACTTGACAAAAAAAAAACAGTAGCACCTTGAAGTTATATGTATAACTGTTGCATTTATGATTTAATATTGTATGCGGGGTTCAAGGGTGTTACATCATACATGATAATCAATACTTTTGCAATCATTTAAGGATGCATAATTATTGAATTCTTTTGAGTTCTTCAAGAACTATATAAAAAATTAAGTATTATTTGTGCAATCCTTTAAGGATGCATCATTATTGAATTCTTTCGAGTTCTTCAAGAACTATATAAAAAATTTAATCAATTATTTGTGCAATCGTTTGGAGATGCATCACTATTGAATTATTTTAAGTTCTTCAAAAACTATATAAAAAAATCTAATCAATTTATTTGTGCAATCCTTCAGGGATGCATCACTATTGAGTTATGGTGAAGGAGAAGAAAGAGGCCGAAAGTGTGAGATATGGAAGGAGAAAAGAGAGAATTATGATAAACGACTGCCATCTGAAAAGCTGAGACTCCGATTGTGTGAGTAAAATGATTTAGGATTTGGGTTTCTATTTATATAAAAGGATAATAAATTGATTTTTTTACATTTGAGACGAGTTTGAGTATGAGTTCGAGGTGGGTATCTACATCCACGTTACCTGTCCCGTACATGTTTTAAAATCGGGGAAAACCCAAGCCCATATCCAAACCTAATCAAAGCGAGAAAAACTGTCAAATTAAGTTTAGTTCGGGCATCCGCATATATGAGTTTTGTTGCCATGCCTTATAAGTAGTTAATGAATCAATTTGCTTAAAAGTTAAGTAACTAATTCATTTTTTTCTCTTTCAATTAATCATTTAATTAGACAACTATGAAACACATACTTATTGGATTAAGCGTGTCCTCGTGTCGGATATGTGTACTGATACAATATCGACACATATAATTAATAAATTATGTGTTTTTTTTTAAATTATTAACGACGTCGATGTCTGTCTGTGTCATGTTCGGTATCCGTGTTCGTATCCGTGTTCGTACGATAATCACCATGCCTCCATACAAATACATCTCCAAAACAAAAATGTTGGTCGTTCCCTCTTCTTCTCATTGCTTTGTTTTGGGGAGTTGGAGAATCAAAGCTATGATCATGTCTGATACTACAACAACATCCGCTTCCATCAAACCCTCCGACTCCGACCCCACATCCGGCGCTTCAGCTTCCCAACCAGTTCATGTCTACGTCCGAAGAAACAAAAAAGCCAAAGGAATCACCACTACCACAAAACTTCAACAAAATCAACATCTACCTTCAACACAGACTCATAAAGTAACTACCTTTTTCATCATTGCTTCTTTGTTTTTAATGGGTCATTCATGGGTGTCTCTATCAATGTTTTTTTTCTTTTTTCTCTTCATTTTTCTCAATCTTTCTATTTAGGAAGTTTAAATCATGAATTTTTAGCATGCCCACTTGTGTTTTTTACAGTAAAGTTTTTAGCTTGCAATGTATTAAGTAATTTTATTTTTAAAATGTGACTTACAATGAATAAGTTATGATTCTGTTCTGTATATCTGTTTTTGTAGAAGTTTGGTTTGCCTGAAATTGAAGACTTTGCATATAAAGGATCAAATGAATTGACTCAGTGTAGTAAGTACTTCTTTGCTAAAGTTTGTAATGCTGATTTTAATGTGTTCACGCAGTCAGCGTGTTTGGAGCCATCGGTGTTCCAAACACGCTGACTGTAGGATTTCCCTGACTGCAGGGAATCTTTCCTAGACGATCTTATAAAAGTATGTTTCCATTGCAGTAAAATCAGAAATGAGCTTAGATGTGACTCCAACTGAAAGTGAAGTTGCTTCTACAACACATAGGGGTAAGTAGTAAGCAATGATACAGTAAATAGTTGCAAAAGGAAATTGTCTTAGGCAATTTCTAGAGCGGGGAAATGTGGTTGGTTTAGGGTGGACAAATGTTTGAAAATCACTCAAAGCAATGTTGTCATTACCCTAAGTAGAAGTTCAGGGTCCTTGACAATCTTACGTGTGATAAAGTGTAATATGATCGGCTTCAGTTCAGCAAAAGCAAGATAAACAGATATAAGTTGAGTTTTGAGTCATTTTGCTGAACTGAAACTGATTAGGTCATTGTCTAGGCCGTGAATCTCATGATGACCGAATTATACCATCAGCTTCTATTTACGGGGAGTGACACCGATTTTTGTTGGAGTTGAATGATTTTTAATTATCCGTTCACTGTAGGCCATATGAGAAACTTCCTCACCCTAAAAGCCACCATTGTTTTAGGTGTTTTTCATTAATGTTTATCTCCTCTTTTGGTATTATATAATGCTTTAAGAATTGTTAATCAGGAAACTTGGGTAATAATTAATGTAGCAAAGCAGGTTTTCACTCATCATTTTAACAATGGTGTCTGTTTAATCATTTGGTAAATTAAAATACGTGTATTCAGTGAACATAATCAAATTCTAAAAAGGGATTTATATGAACTTTGCAACTTTTATTTTGTTTAATTTCATTTCAATCTTTCCTTTGTGTATCTATTATAGTACAACATGTTTGTGTGTTGGTTAAATTCCATGACATTTTCTCAAGAATGCATATAATGAAGAATATTTATTTGATATGTCACCAATAAGTCTACAGCGATGGAGATATTCATGTTATCATTTTGTGACCATATTAACTTGTCACTAATTTACTTCCCTACTGTTTGACTGATAGAATTACCACACCTTAAGTCTACTAGTCTAGGATGCTTAAATTGTTTAGTTCATATATTTGACACTAATTTACTTCCCTACTGTTTGACTGATAGAATTACCACACCTTAAGTCTACTAGTCTGGGATGCTTAAATTGTTTAGTTCATATATGATATAGTTAAATCACCTGCACACTGGGAAGAGACGCTTGAGGGTATTCGCAAAATGAGGTGTTCTGGAGATGCACCAGTAGACACTATGGGATGTGAGAAAGCTGGTTCTACACTACCTCCTAAGGTTTGACTCTGTATTATACCTCTGTTAATTTGATATTTCAGTTTGGGGAAAATATAAGCATTTATTTGTTGATTTATGTCTTGGTACTTTTTGAAAAAGTGACACAAATTATACGTGTGACCAGAATATGTGTAATTGCTATTGATTTGATAAATAATTTGTTTTTCATCAATCATCAACCAGTATAGCCATTACTCATTTCAAGAGTTGGCGACGATGATGACCATCCTTGTCAACTATTTGTGTAATCTTGCATTGAATTGATTGGTTTGCTCAACGTATGATTTTCAGTTGGATAAGTTTACTTATTTAAGCATTATGTGACTGAATTTACCATTATCAAAATGCCCATGCTATCAGGAAAGAAGATTTGCTGTCCTGGTATCTTCTCTTTTATCAAGCCAAACCAAGGATCATATCAATCATGGTGAGGACATATGCCTTCTAAAGTTTTTAGTATATAAATACCTGTTAAATTTCCTGGCTTCTGTACATAGCGGTGCACTCTGAGTACATGCTGCTATTTTGTTTTTAAGATCAAATACTGATTCACACCAGATAGTTAAAACTTAAAAGGGTTCTGTCAAAGAAGAAAAAGAATACTGGAAATTGAAAATACAAACACATTTTCATAGAATGACTTAAAGTCATGTCAGTTTGATATTTAAATACATTGCTAGTTAACTTATTTACCAAACGACATCCTGCCATTTTACTTTTGAAGTATGTGATTGATGCTTAGTAGTTGCTCAAAAATTTATGTCATGTTTCAACTTATGAAACAGTGATAGTTACAAATGTGTTTTTATGAATATAGGGGCAATCCAACGTCTTCTTCAAAACGATCTGCTTACTCCTGATGCAATTAACAATGCTGAGGAAGAAACCATCAAAAAGTTGATTTACCCAGTATGTTCCCTGTTCCTTTTAAAAATATTACATTGGTTCAAATGATTTGGATTTAGTGTTAAGTTAAGGAAGAGATTTATGAAGATTCAAGGTTTTCCTCAGCTTGCATGTTATTGTGTCAATTCTTTTAAGGTTATGCTTGTTTTTCGCTGTAATAACTGAACTGTGCTTGTATTTTTTTTGTTTCTTCTTTTTCCAGGTTGGATTTTATACGAGAAAAGCCACTAACTTGAAAAAAATTGCAAATATTTGTCTCATGAAGTATGGTGGAGACATACCTAGCAAAATCGAGCAACTACTACAACTTCCAGGCATAGGTCCTAAGATGGCTCATTTGGTATGCATAATAGATTTTCTAACTTGACTCGAATTGTATGGTTCATCAGTTTTTTCTGAAGCTGATTTTGTTAGTGGCACAATAGGTTATGAATGTTGCATGGAACAATGTCCAAGGGATATGTGTAGATACTCATGTCCACCGCATTTGCAATCGGCTAGGTTGGGTGTCAAAATTGGGCACGAAACAGGTTCCTTTTAAGTTTGGTGGCATCACATTTTGTTCTTGAATCGTTGTTACCTAATTTATTTGTTCCCATAGCATCTTGGTGCTGGTTCAGATATGTGATTGAACTTCAATATATTTGCCGCTGTCGGTAAAAAATCATGCAAATTATTTTCAGTTATCAAGAAATGTATCCATTTTGTTTGTGGTAGACTTCATCATGACATTTTTTTGGGTTGATATGCTACAAAGTACGTGGATTTGGATTCCTTGCGATTAGAGAACCATGAATTTGCTGCAATAAAGCAACCTGGGTTGTCCATCTTTAATATAGGAAAGAACCACGCTCTGATACCATATTAAGATTCTAGTTTAGCTGAATGCATAGAGAGATTCTTAGAGAGAATTGTAGAATTTCTAAAACTAATTTCTTTGATTATGAGTTGAGTTTACATCTTACGAAGTGGAACCATCTATTTATAGATGCATTCTGTGACTGGCTACTGCCGGTTGCACATTGGCAGTGACTGACTGGTGTGAGTAAGTCAGTTATGTCAGTAATTGATTCGGTTGAGAATCAGTTACAGGTGGTGTTATGCTATGGCTAGACCATAGTTAGCTAGCCTAGCTTCTTTCCTCTATTAATCTTGATCAGATGACTCATGTTTCAAATTTAATAAATCGGATTCAAAATACATTGTTGCGTCAAAATTCTTCATTCTTTCCAAGCTTTGTAATCTCCCAACTTCAACGAATCTGAAATATTCCTATGCTGCATCATCGAATAATATCACTTTTACGTGCTTGAAATTATTCAATGTCAGTTATAAGTTTATTACAAACCCTCTTTGTAAGTGGCTTGAACACCGACACTTCAAATTAAAGGCGTGTTTGGTGTCAAACATGTGTTGGTGTTCGACACCGACACCTACACATTTGGTTACATTTAATTACTTCCATTTTCTTAAATTATTATCCATGTTTACGTGTCATCGTAAGTATCATGTCTGTTTTAATGCTTTATAACTTGTATGTAGTTTTTCAGTCACTTGGTTCTAAAGATGACAATTAAAATTTACTAATTTTTTTTCACTTGTGCTAGAAAACTTTAACACCTGAAGAGACAAGAGTGTCGCTGCAACTGTGGCTTCCAAAGGAAGAATGGGATCCAATTAATCCTCTATTGGTACGGTAAACTCATTGTCCAAATTCAACCTGTGCAATTTTACTCTTATATTTTGCTATGAAGATAGTTATTAAATATTTCATTTACACCGACGAGACTCAACACAGAAATTTTCAATTTGGCATCTTATTTCAGACAACATCGTAAGATATCTATTTATCTATCTATATTATCTATTGAATATCAACAGGTTGGATTTGGACAGACAATTTGTACACCTCTAAGACCTCGCTGTGGAGAATGTAGTATAAGTCACTTGTGTCCATCCGCGTTCAAGGAGGCCGCAGGTTCAAGCCCAGTTTCCAAATCCACCAAGTCCGGAAGGAATAAGAAGCGCTAACAAAGGGGAAAACTTTCCTCGCTCCAAACATGAGTTCAGATGTACATATCTGACAAAACTTCTAATTTTGTACCATCCAAAACTACGCAGAAAGTAACACCCTTAACAAATTGGATTAGATTTGGGTTTGGTTTTGTTGTTGTTAGTCATCTTGCTCTATTTTCGCACGTACATACAAGTATGGCGTATGTGATTAAAGCCTATTATTAATTAGGCTAACATTGTACACAGCTAAACATCTAGAGATGTGTATTAATTTTGGAGAAGGGAACACTAATGCTCATATGCAAGTTGCAACCTTGGATGTTGAAACTTGGTCTGAATTTGAATGTCAATTGAGTTGAAACTTGAAAGTACCATCACCTACGCTTTTATTTTTCTGTTTAAGAAACTAGCTCAACTTCTCTATTTACCCTCTTCTTGTCACTTTAGTGTACTCTCTTAAGTTGTATCTTTTTGGTAAATATACGTACTTTTGATTAATACCATTTAAACAAATTACATTTTATAAAACCACGTTACAGAAAGCTCATTTTTAAATTAACTGTGCATTGTTTAAATAAAATTTAGTAAAACTTATGTTTGCAAACTAATACAAACAATAGGAAAATAAGTGTTGTGCAAGCACAACTCAATTGGTAGAAACAAGTAAGTCAAATCTAAATTCTCCACTTTTTCACTTAAAGTACGAGTCTAGTCATTAGGCTATTTACAAAAATAATAATAATAGCAAAACATGTAAGTCAATTATTTTCATTTTTTTGTTAGAAACAATTAGTTTCGAATAAAGGGTCCTGCTAACCGGTGCCCCCGGGCACTGGTTAAACATTTCCCTAAAAGTTACAATCGATCGAATATTACTTAATACTTATAAAAACAACTGACCCACCTGAAACAATAACCCGGATCTTTAAGGTGAAAGAGAGTACAAACGGGTTTACTAATCCGATCCGAAACAATAACCCGGATTCGAAGATCCGAAACTCCATCTTGAAGCTTTTTTGTCTCTCACTCTGATCTTAGAGAGAGAGAGAGAGAGAGATAGATATTTGAAGAAGAATGACAGTAGCAGCAGGAATCGGGTACGCGCTGATAGCACTAGGACCATCTCTCTCCATCTTCGTTTCCGTCATTTCCAAAAAACCATTCTTAATTCTCACTCTTCTCGCTAGGTACCTTTATTCATTCATTAATTTAGGGTTTTATAATTAATTAATTACTCCAATTCATTCATGCTTTGTTCAATTGTGATTACAACAATTTGCAGCACACTATTATGGCTTACAAGCTTAATTGCGTTGTCTGGTATATGGAGAGCTTTTCTTCCATTCAATTCAACTTCTGTATGGCCTTATGCAATACTCATTCTCTCATCTGTTGCTTTTCAAGAAGCTCTTAGACTTTTCTTCTGGAATATTTTCAAGTAAGCTTTTATTAATTTCCAACTCTACTTTTAACCTATCATGATGCACCAACACGACACTGACACGTAGACATCGGTAATAATTTGAGAAAATGTAACCACATACATTGGTATCGTGCTTGTTGGGTGGTAAATAACCAATATGAAAGAAATTGAGCGTAGCAGAGAAGAGATGAGGATGTTGTGTTGGCTGTGTGGTAAGACTAGACGGGATTGAATTAGAAATGACAACATTAGAGAGAGAGAGAGAGTTGGGGTAACACCTATAGTAGAAAAGATGGTAGAAGCTAGACTTAGGTGGTTTGAGCATGTAGAGAGAAGACATGTGAATGCTGTTGTAAGGAGAGTAGATCAGATGGAGGGGACGCAAATCACCAGAGGTAGGGGAAGACCTAGAAAAACTATCAAGAAGGATCTAGAGATTAATGAGTTGGAGAAAGATATGGTTTTTGATAGAACACTATGGCATCGTTTGATTCATGTAGCCAACCCCATCGAGTGAGATAAAGCTGGGTTCTAATTTCAAATTTTCAATAAATGTTTTCGGTACAGTTTTTGTCTGCAATATTCTATTCACCTATGCATATTTAAATTGTCACAGATTCAAATATATTCCATACAATTCATGTAACATTAAATTTAGCAATCTGCCATTCTGTGTAACATCATTTCAAAGCACCCAAAAAGGAAAAATGAACAGTAACTGATGAGAGGCAAGATAAAAGAATGCATATTCTGAAATCAAGCATATGAATATCCATATACTTTAGTTTGCGTAGTCCTCCAATTCATTAGACTTCAATTCAGAGATTTACAGTTTAGTTGGCCGTAAATTCGATTTACATAAAATCTCAAACTTTGAATTTACAGCTTACAGGTGCTATATTAAACGAGTTTACTTGTTAATTTAAAAACAACCCATTGAATTCACATCAGAATAAATCAGATTCACAGGAAGAGAAAAAGAAAAGAAAAAACAACACATAATCCCTCATGAGATTGAGTGAGGTGAAGATTTAGAGGAGTGTGGGGGAAAAAAGGGGTTTTATGCAAATTTGTATTGATAAGGACAATATCGGTATTATCATTAATTTTAAACAATCTTGGGTGTAACTAGTTTTTTCCAGGTGTAACTAGAATTAGTCACACTCTTTAGAGGGAGGTTTTTAGGTTTGACTAATTGTGAAAAATATATGCCTTGGGGATGGGGAGAGGTTGTAGACTCATTGTTTTATTGGCCTCAGATGGGAACTTTTTTACAATTTGATAAGGAAATCTGTGACTATTTTAATGGTAATAGCTTTGTAATATTATTGTGATGTTTCTTATGCTGGTTCTATTATGGATTAATGTTTTATTTTTTGGTTGGTGTTGTGTAGGAGGTTAGAAGATATGTTAGATGCTTTTGCTGATAGAGTATCAAAGCCACATCTTTTCCTGACAGATAAGATGCTGATTGCTCTGGGTAAGAAAAATGGAGACATTCCGGCCTTTTTTGCAATTTGTTAAATTTTATAGTTATTTGTCAAGTGTTTGTTTGACCGGCTTTGAATAAGTTTATTATTAGCTATACAATCTTCCATATTATCTTCCCTTTTCTTTTGGCATTTAACCAGATCCTTGATTGAATCTAATTCCATGATAAAACGAATCCCTTGTTGAGATGCTATTGAGAAAAGATACTATATATTGGAATATGATCTGTATATCATAAAAATAATAACCTGTATTGATGAAATGTCTTTTCCATTTTTTTGACAGCTGGTGGTTTGGGTCATGGTGTGGCCCATGCCGTGTTCTTCTGTATCAGCCTATTAACTCCTGCTTTTGGTCCAGCTACATATTTTGTTGATAGGTGTTCAAAGGTTCCGTTTTTCCTTCTTTCTGGTGAGAGTTTCTCCATCGCTAGTTCTCATATGCACGGGATTCTGCAGTTTTAAACTTTTGATTTTTTTGCACCAAAGGCTTAACTGTATATTTATTTCATAAATTTGAATCTATATAGATATGAGAATCTTGAAGTGAACTTTTCTGATAAGCCTCAGTTTTTTGTGTATAAACAACAGCGACTTGGATTTTTGAATATACATAAGAAGTCATGTTTTTAATATTTAATGTTTTTCCTTCAAATGCAAATTGTTCACTGTTTTTTATATGATTGCAGCGGTTATCGCTCTTGCATTTGTCACCATCCACACCTTTTCGATGGTCATTGCATTTAATGGATATGCAGAAGGGAACAAAGTGGATCGTTATTTTGTTCCCGTTGTCCACATTGTTGCTGGAATGCTGGTAAAAATTCACACTTCACATATGCATATTTCCACCCTATTATACATACTCTATCTCTCTGTTGCCAAAATCACATTAGCTTCTATTATCCAAGCTATTTTTTACAAATTGATATATTTACAACATAGGGACAGTGCCTAACCATAACCAATGATGCAAAGTTATACTACATCCTTTGTTGTGCAACTAATGAACTCTTGAAAGCAAATAATTTATTCAAAATATCAATTGTGTCCACTTTGTTTTACGACATAGTTTACATTATCATTTTGGAGCATGTTATTTGGATTACCTGAAAATTTAGAACCTATGTCATCCCTTGTGAATATTGAAAGTCATATGACTAAGGTTAGTGGAAGAAATTTCTCTTGTACTTCAGCAAAGGTGAAATGAATGACTTAAAATATCATAATTTCCTATTTACAATTTAAAAAAAAAAAACAGAAATACTTTATGGCCTTACTAACGAAGCTGCAAAGCCGCTACTATGTTGCCTTTGTTTTTGTTTGCTACCACCACTCAGTTTCCTTGGCATTGCCTTTAACTTTGTGTAGCCAACTTGCTACATACTTTTTGTTGTAAGATGGTGTTATGGTTTGTTGGGTCGGGACACCGTACAGCTGTTTTCTTACATTATGATAGGCATGCAGCAAACTAAAATAAAAAGAAAAAAAAAACGCAGCTCACTGAAGTCAGAGTAGTACAACTTTTGTTAGTTTGCAGATTTGAAAAGTTGGCAACATGATTAACACAATTACTCTCGGATTTAGGAATAGGTAATAAATATATTATGGAGAATGCTAACCTATGCCCCAAGGGCAATGGTTAAGCATCCAAAACAAGTAAGTATTTAAGAAAAAGTTGTGTAATCATTACGTAATCAAAAATAACATCTTATATTTCCAAGACAAAATTTCTATTTGTAGATTCCTTAACCAATACCCTGAGGGCACTGGTTAGCAAGACTCATATATTATTCCCTGTCTTAACTAAGCCGTGCATTTACCATAGTAAAAGCTTTTATCTAGGTGATTCCCTATAGCTAGTCAAGCTTGAATAGCTTGCAAATCATTTGATTTTCTTTGCACTGCAATTTGTCATATTGATAATGTTGTATCCTTCCTCTGGTGCCTATCTGCTTGAATTTGGTCGGAAAACAGTGAAACTAAAATGGAAAGGGACACCCTGGAGACCTACTTAGAGACATTGTTATCGAGTAGGAACTTTAATATGACATGTCATAAAAAAAAGAATATAAATATGATTTCCTTGTGCTTTTTGATTTTTCCCTTTCAATTAATGGTCAAAATTATATTCGTTGACATGCTGTTTCCTTATTCAGACAATGGTAAATTTGGCACCTGGAGGTTGCGCTGTTGGCATTCCTCTCCTTTATTTCACTGCAATCTTGACATTAATTCATTGTGGGAGGATGGTTTGGAGAAGATTGACAGAAAACTCAATCAGACCAAGTCACTCGTAGTAAGTGATAATCTTAAGTAAAGTTCTTGTTAATGATTACTTCCTGTCCTCACCATTCTGGTTGGAATACATAAAGATACCAGTAGTTAGTTTTGTATTGCATGGAAAATGTTTCCTTGATGTCATGCTCCTGTTTCTGATTTAAATGGGTAGGGTCATTATGGGGTATCGAATCAACTTCATATTGTATTGCTAGATTCATTTATCATCAATGGGATCAGGTTTACTAAATAATGAAGTCTCTGTTTGCAGGAGCAGGTTTATAAAAGTCTTGGTGAGAGAAGCTGAAGTCTTCGGACATTTTATGTCCAGCAAAACTAAAAAGGTAATTAGATTAGTAAAGAGATTAATGTTAACGCCTCACATGTTGAAATTTCACTTTACGTCAATGTAGTACCTTCGAATTTTAAAACACATACTCTGTTAAATTGGTGTATTGTAATAAGTGTATATATATGCGTGTTTTCACCTTGAAATGAAACCATCTTTTAAGTTGCACAATGTCTGCAAAATGAACTTCGTTATTTAAACAAACCATCTTCATGACGAATACATTCATGCCTATACAAAAGCTTCTCAAAGATACTCATTGGACAAGAAATAAAGTGTGCAAACACCAAGAGGAATTCTGAAAGACATTGCATTAACAAAAGTCTTCGAGAATAATTGACCAAAATGAGAATATCCTCTCATATTGAAGATAACATTATCAATTCTGATGAAAAAATGTTGTCATGATGCACATATTCATTTCACTCATAAATATTTCTACCAGTTTAACAAATTTAAAAAATTATATTTGAAGAAGAAATAAATTCCCGATTGAATTATTTATCAAGTCATTTATTTGTGAGAATGATTGGAAAATAATTCAAAAGAACATTCTCATATCCCGAAACATGAAGCTTCCAACACTATTCAAGTTTCTTTTGGACAAATAGAAATCAAACAAAACTTATTCTATATAAATGAGTAAAGTGAAATAATGGTGACTTTAACCAAACAAGTCTGTAGATAAGTAAAATGAAATTACAAGTTACATGTAGAATCAACAAATAGGACCAATTACATATAGATAATATATTTACATACAATTTCAAATGGTATACTTTTTATATTCAAACAAAGAAATAATTAAATGAAATAATTGTTATTACAACTATGGTATTTATAAAAGAATTTTGTAGCATTATTAAATGGAATCTATGTAAACTTTTTTGTTGTCTGGTGTAAGAAAATTCTTGAACCACAATCCTGAGAGCTTTTGATATCTTTTCAAACCATTTTTGTAATCTACGAAGGTCATTCCAAATCTAACGGTATAACCCTTATGCCATTCAAAATTGTCCAACAAAGACCATGCAAAGTATCCCTTGACATTTACACCAGCCCTGTATATTAAAAGAAATAAAATAATTTAGCTAAATTCCATGAAAGAAAGTGAAATAGACTGATCTTTAGATATATCAAAAATTTACTCACTTGATTGCCTCATTAAGATAGAATAAATGACGATAATGATAATCAACTCTATAGGTATCCATAAGAGATTCTTCAAGCGATAACGATGGATCATCGTACTCATTAATACCTACACACATTATGAAAAAGTTGAGTTATATTCATACGTAAATGAAATTTCATATAGAAATTTATATTCATGAGTAATAAAATAAAATTTCATACAGAAATTTATATATCTAAAGTAAAAAAAAATTTAACAAGCTAAAGTAATTTTTTTTTTACTATAACATTATCTATTTAAAGAAAAACTATGATATGAAAGTGATTTGCTTACCATTTTCAGTAATATAAATTAAAGGGTTGTTGTATTTTTCTTTAACTTGTATTAGAAAGTCTCTAATTGCTCTTGGATAAACATACAACCAATTTGAAGCAACCTGAAAGTAAAATAACCAAATTCATTAATTACTAATTTAGACAAAACCAAATAACAAGTAAGTTGTTGGAAATTTTCAGGGTGAACACTTACATTTAGACCAATGGTTTTTCCATCACGTTCAACTGCAATCACACCAAAAAAAAAATGTATACCATTAATTTAAATTTATAATATATAACTTAAATAATCAATAGATATAAAGTAGGCCAAATGGATGCTTACATGAAAAACGAGAAAGTGAATCTGTTAGGTAGCTAGGTTTGCCATTGCTCAACTGAGGTGCATCAGAAGCATAACATGAAGAGTAGTAATTTATGCCAATAAAATCAAATGAACCACTCACTAGCCTTGATTGCTCTTTTGTAAACTTTGGTAACCTTGTTCTGACTAAGGCTCTCATGGTTTTTGGATAATCTCCATTGGCCAAGGGATCCATAAACCTATATATAAATAAACAAAGAAATCGAATAAGTTATCATAATTTGGATGGTATAAATTATATAAGATTTATCTTTGTAATGAACTTACCATCCAAACATAAAGTCTGTAGCTCGTTGAGCAGCCTTTATATCAAGTTTGTTATCTGAGAGTGGCACAAAATAGTTAATAACCAATGTTATACCTATCACACCCTTTTGAGAGACTTGATACTTTGTCTTGTACAATTTAACAACTGCTGCATGAGCTAGAAGTTGATAATGTGCAACTAAATAAGGTTCGGTTCCAGAATCACCACCGGTACAATTTGGATTAAACCAAGAAGAACATCGACCTGGTGCCATTTCACCATTTGCATATCCATCTTGACTGTATGTCCATGGTTCATTCAAAGTTATCCAATGTTTTACTCTATCTCCAAATGTTTTAAAGCAAAGTTCCGCATAATCTTGGAAATCTTTTCTGCAGTTTAAAGTATGTAAAAATAAATGAGAAACATTTATCCACAAGTAATTAAACTAAGTTTTCAAATGAAAGTTTGAAATTGTATCACTCACATGATGAGAGGGCTTAAGAAACCGCCATATTCATCTTCTAGAGATTGAGGAAGATCCCAATGAAAAAGAGTTACAAATGGTTGTAAACCTATGACATGAGATGGCTATATTAGAATATGCTAAAATTCAAAGCATAAATGAAAATGATGTTTGTATATTCTTACCATTTGCAACCAATTCATCAATGAGGTTGTTGTAATAGTCGATTCCTTCTTGATTAATTCCTCCACTTAGTTTCCCATCTGGGAGTATTCTAGACCAAGATATGGAAAATCTGTATGCATCCAAGTTCATATCCTTCATGATACCAACATCTTCCTTATATCGATGATACGAATCATCGGCAACATCTCCATTGTTTCCATCACTGATTTTTTGAGGATATCTATGAGTGAAAGTATCCCAAATACTTGGTCCTCTTCCACCTTCACTTGCTGCACCTTCATACTGATATGCAGAAGATGCTGTGCCAAATATGAAGCCTTCTGGAAAATCTTTCCTATTCAGTGAACCTACTTGAGGTGGAGTAGTATTAATTATTTCTTGACCATATGTGAAAGTAATGATAAATGTTGGCAACAATAGTGAAAATAGGAAATAGTTCATGCTTAATGAAGTTGTTTGTGTGAATTAATTGATGATGGTGACAAAAACAAAGGTGGGGCTTGATTGTATAGTAAGAATGAATGAATTTGTTGTGTGTTATGCAACGTGTGGTTTCTATTTATATAAGAAACAATGAAGGTTGGTGGGTGGGTCAGTAGCTCTTTCAGTGAAACTACCTTAAAAGTTAAAAGTTTTTTGTAGTCAAAATATAATGGCCAGTCAATGTGACGGCTCCTTTATGTATGACTGACTCACTAACAATTAGCCCTAGCTAGCTAGACTAGACTAGACTTCATTCAATTATTTCGTGTGTTGTGCTCAATGAATCACACAATATATATTCAATATATCAATAAACTGATTTACTTGTTATTTATTTGAATTTCTTAATACTAGACTTCAATTATTTGTGTTGTACCTTTTTTATTTTATTATTTGGATAGTAATTACGACATTTTTTTGGCTAATAATACGACATCTTGGCATTGTTTTGAAATAAAATTGTGTTGAGTCGTGATAAATCATTCAAAAAGTACGTATTGAATTGAATCACGCAATTACTAATACGATAAATTATGTTTCCAACATAATTCATTTTTTTTGGCAATGAATTGTATTTGGACAATAACATTCCCTAAAATAAAAAAAACATTAGACAATAACATGATGGAATCTATTTGTGATAGAAAAAAGACAAGAATATAGGAAATCAAGATAATGGGATGTGATCTCTCTCAAAAAAGAAAAGAAAAAAGATAATGGGATGTGATATTTTGTCAACAAATATTAATCACACACAAAACAAAAGATGTTGGTTGCACTCAACTCTTTCAGTGTACTTCATTCAATGTTCCACTCAAATCGGACTCGTACGTACACTAACTATAATTTTGACTTTTAATAGAATTACTTAAACAACTCTTTTTGAAAAATGCTACACTCTTTGTCTTAAAATAATTGATCAATTTCACTTTTCAATGCAATGTTAAAGGTTAATAGTATTTTACCATTTATGTAATATAAACCATTTCCGGTTTATGCTATGTAATTTTTCTTTTTTAATTCCAACATTGCAAAATGAAGATTCGTCAGAAATAGACCCTAGTCATCTGATTTATTAGATTTGCTGATGTGACGCTGACATGGATATTTAACTTAATTTTCCATTTTTTTTCATTTGGCCACGAGTGTAATTGTCTGACACGTCATTAATTAATTAAAAAAAGAAAAAAACCCCAAAATTCATGAAATTTAAAATTAAATATGAAAGGTTTTGTTCTCATTTTCACTCCTATCATTTCAAACTCATCTCAAACCCTAATTTTTCAAACTAAGCCCCAGAAAAGCCGAATCCCATAAATTCGAATTTGTAAGATTGGAAGAACACAATGAAATGGGTTGCGAAGAAGAAAAAGGGTCGAGGAGGAAGAACGACGACGACGAAGAACAATAATGACAGAGGAAAGAAGATGAAAGGGTTTTATAACAAAGGAGATGGAACGAGTATCAATGGTGGGATGACATTTATCAAGTTTAAATCTAGAAGTAGATATTCTATTCATTAAGTAGTTTGTAATCCATCCACACAAAGTTAAAAATGGCTTATCCCTAGAAATTAAAATGGTAGCATTAAATGACTTGTCTAAGTCATTCACCAGGACATCACATTTAGAATAATAGTTAAATGCGTGCTTACACCAACTTTTTGTTGGTTGGGCCATCAACCATTCCTAGACACCTTGGTCCACATTATTCAGCTCATCCATCTTGGCTTTCCATGCTTGATAATGTGTTGCTTTAGCAGCTCCCATCATCAAATCCCTTATGAGAGTTCCTCCTCCAAATTTCTTTTTGAAATTTGCATACATATGTCTTAAGCAAACTTTGTGCTCAATTCTTTCAAATATTTCTTCAAAGACCATCTTCCTCATTAGACTCATTCAAATCAATACATTGAGGCTCTATAACTTTCACACAACTATCACTACCATTATGTTCTACATATATTTGACCATCAATTTTCCCTGCCACAACACACATAACAATCTCATCTACAATATGATCTCTATTAACTTCAAAATAGTATTTGCCTAGCCCATTCATTTTACCCCAAATCCTAAAGTGATGTTTCTCATAACCCTAACTACTAACAAGTTCATTAATAACAACTACTTCAACCATACACATCATTCATACTTATTCAACCATAAATAGAGGAATGAATTTAACTAAGTTAAAAAAATGAGAAGCTAAGATCAAGAATTCCGCGCCATTCGTTTCCATCGTTGTTCTTCACCGTTGATGCTCCTTCTTCGTCAATCTCCTTGTTCATTCCACCATTGATACTCGTTCCATCTCCTTTGTTCTGAATCCCTTTCATCTTCTTTCCTCTGTCGTTATTGTTCCTTACCGTCGTCGTTCCTCCTCCTCGACCCTTTTTCTTCTTCGGAACCCATTTCATCGTGTTCTTCCAAAGTCTCACAAATTCGAATTTTTGGGATTTTGCTTTTATGGAACTCAATTTTAGAAATTAGGGTTTGAGATGAGTTTGGAATTCCATGAATTTTGTTTTTTTTTAAAAATTAATTAATGACATGTCAGACAATTACACATGTGGCCAAATAAAAAAAAAATGAAAAATTAAATTAAATATCCTCGTCAGCGAATTTGACGAGTCAGATGGGCCAGAGTTTATTTTTGAAGAATCGTTATTTTACAAGGATGAAATCTAATTTTTTTTACAGGGGGTAAACCGAAAATGACCTATATTACATGGGGGTAAAACACCAGTACTACTAGAAAATATACATTTCACAACAGGATTTCCACATCAGTGGAAAAATACCTGATGTGAAAGGTAAACAGTGGGGTATTCACATCGATGGAGTAAATGATTAAGGGGAAAATTAGTAACGGAAACTTTTTCACATCGGTGGAAGTAACACCTATAGGGAAAAACAAATGCGGTGGCATTTTTGAAATTTTGATGAACTATTTTTGATATCGGTCACATAATACCTGTAGGGAAAAACATGTCACTTTTACAATTTTCACTTTCCCTTTCCCTTTCACGCTTTCCAACTTGTACGCGTTTTCCCTCTTCACTTTCCCTATGCACAGAGAAACCCTAACATCAAACCCTTCTCCTCCCATACTCAATCAATCACTCACAAAAACTCAACCAATCACTCAAATATCAAACTGCAATATGAAATCGAACATGTTTTTACCCTTATCCCCAAACGAATGAACCACAAAAATCAATCATGAATCTAAATTTTTTGAACATGAATCTCAATCTAAATCACTCACTCAATCTCGATGAGAATCGTAGACTCACTCGTTGAAATCTGAATTAGGTGAATCGCAGACTCACTCGTTGTTCTTCTTTCTCTCACTCACGCGTTTTGATTTTCTGTTAATCACTCGTTTAACTCTGAAAGAGGATTCCCCACTCGCTGAACTTTGAATCAAATCTTTCTCTCACTCACTCGAATTTCGTCGGGTCGATCTCGCTTGTTCTCTGAAACAGGCGAGTCTTCATATCTATTTGTTATTTGTTTGTTTACACTTTGAAGATAGATGTTTTAATATGTTAATTGTTTAATATGTTGTGCTAGGCCTTATTGTTGGAGATGTAAAATTTTGTAGTAGTTTTAAAAATATTACTAGTAAGCCCTTGAATTTTGATGAGTTTCAATACTGTTTTATGCTATAAAATACTGTTCTATTTTGTATTGGCTTTAAGTACAACTTATTTTGCTTAGTAATTCAAATATTTTGCTTATAAAAATGATTTTTAAATCATTTTCTCAATTTCATATGAAATGAAGAAATACAAATTTCTTCTCTTTATGAAGGATTTTGATGCATAATTCGATGAATGTCAGATAATTCGATGACAGAATCTTTCTCGTAGAAAGTTGATTAACCATTTGGAGTTTTTTTAGAACTATATATGTATATAGTTAGTAAGTCATTGTTGATGGAACCTTCATTGAGCTTATGAACTTTGTGATCTTAGTATGACACTGATATTTTGACTAAGGTTCTGATTTCTCTGCCAAAGAAAAAGTGTTCAAATTTGACACAACTTTTATTCTTTGGGCATAAATAAATTCTGGATTATTGTAGTTTTGAGCTTGTGTTGTAATCAAACTATAAAATAGTTTTGTTTATGGATAGTGTTAACTTGTGCCCTTAGGCACATGTTAAGAAACCTAAAAGAAGAAATATTCTTTAAAATTTTGTGCATTCAATTCATTAAAAAGTTAAAATTAAATGTAATGCACACATTCCCTTTGTTTATTTATGTTTAGAACTTATTTGTGAGCTTGTTTATTTACGTTCATGGTTTTGAATTTCAAGAATGAGCTTGTGAAATCATATTAATTTGTTGTGATTTTTTAAGGTATAATATCAATATGTTTTTGTTATTCTTTTATAAACCACTAAAATAGCCACTATCTGGCATTCGTAATTATCTTGTCACAATCAGAAATACATACTTCTTAGGACACATGTTAAGAAATGAAAAAAAAAAATTCCTTAAACTTTGTGCATTTAATTCATTAAAACATGAAAGATTAAATTTAATACACGCATTCCAATACATTATTTTTACATTTGACTTTTAAACTTATGCCTTAAAGGCACAAGTTAACATTTCCCAAAATCATAAGTCAATATAAGTAAGTACAGCTAAGTTATATAAAGTGCATATATCTACTTGTTAATGGAAAGATAGAAACAAAACAAATAAAAACAACACAATGTGAGGTTTATGGTTTGAATTTTTTTATAACGTGCGTATATCTACCGGTTAAGGAAGCTAAAAAAGGAAATTATAAATCAAAAATGAAACTTTTTAAACTTTTAATACATTGATTACACAACTTTCAATGTAAAATACTACCATATTTAACTTCTTAACCACTGTTTTTCTAGGGCACTTGTTACCATTTCCCAATTTTAAATTTGGAGTAATTTTTCTGAAATTATTGAATGTATTCAACTAATATTGTTACCTATACTTACCAATAATAATAAAGGTAATATATAATCTATTTGTTCTATTTTTAATATGTTTAAATTACTTTTCCAACAAAAAATTACTTTCAACCATTTTTACATTAAATCTATTAATTATGATTCAGTTACTATAAATATGCATATGTTTAATTTAATCGATATTTTTTTGTGTACAAAATCACCAATTTATATAGCAACATTTATGAATTCACAGGTCACACACAATGGTATCTTGAGGTTTAGTATTTTAGTTGGGTACGCATCAAATTTGAATGGTTTTGTCAACGAGGTATCATTACTCAACCAAATTTTTTAGTACTAAAAAAATAGCAACGAATTTGCGCTATAAAGGGAGATATATGCTAAAAACTCATAATGAGTCAGCATAAAATAAAGAGCAGTGATATATATTTTAGAGAAATGATATTTGAACAACCATTTGATACAATTTATGGTGACAACTTCTTTTTTCTCTCTTTTCATTGGTTAAAAACAATGGAGAGAGAAAAAGGAAAAGAGAGAATAAAACGATAATGTGAGTATGAGAGAGAAAGTTGTCAAAAAGTTATCACAAAATGATTGTACAAATATCATTTCTCTAAAATAAATATATCATTAAGAACAATAAGGAATAAGGATCATGGACCATCATGTGCCTGTCTTTTTACTAGTTTTTAAAATATTAGATGGAAATAGAACACCATTTATTAAAGACACGTCATTAAAATTGAACACATCATCAATGAAACACAAGAGGGGCCATCGAACCAGAAATGACGAAAAAGAAGGGGTGCAAAATCGCTCAATAAAGAGAAGGAGGGTGCAAAATCTCATAATTGACAAAGGATATGGGCAAAAGTGCAATTAAACCTGTACTTAATTATTGTCATATCAGTTCATATAAATATTTACTTGCTGCTGTCATGTAGGTCTCTATATAAAAAGGTTAATGTTAACATTGAGAGACTATTTTACCATCATAAACTTTCTGTCCTTTCATCAATCTTTCCTCATACTATCACCCAAAACAAACAGGCCCTTAGAGAGTGTTTCAGGACACTTGTTAACCAGATTCATAAAAAATCTACATCTTATTCATATAGGAAATGTGGGTAATTGGTTAATGAGTGAACTTTTATGATGTTGGATGCTTCATAACAATGATTCAAAACAATTTATTGGACAACGAAAATATAAAAAATTTCCCCAACTTAAAAACGAAATATATAAATGATAGAAAATTTTTGTAGCAATTTTCGCGACAATCAGAGCCAGGAAACTAACTTAAGAATGAATAAATTTCCCCAACTTTTAATCGCTTGAAACCTTAAAACTAGGTGTCAACAACTTTACTTTCAACATGAACACATATTACTTGGATTTAAAACCAAAATGATTTTACCCTTTTTGTTGAGTGTATATTTGCACATGTTTTCCCATAATATATGCAATTACATCCTGAATCAAATCATCATACATCACTATACATTTAATGTTTAATAACTGATATATGGTTAATACAAATAATTTTGTAACAAGACAATCATTTACATATTTAAGGATCATATGACACATAACACATGTTAAGGAACTCAATATAAATTATACATTCAATTTCTTTTATATATTTAGTTTCTTTAACATGCAGCCTTTAATTATAAGTTTTCCTAATCTAAGTGAAAAAATATAAAACGACACTAATTCTAGAAGGGAGAATATTAAAACTGTTCGTTAGATTGCTTGATTTATAACGAGGTTCATCAAAGATATGGAATAGGTGAAGTATGTAAAGGACTAATGTTCTACACATCAAAACCAATTAATTTCAATATCTCAATCATTCAAATGATTTTCACAGTCACAACAATTAATAAAATAAAATTAATGAATAAATAATTAAAGTTAACATGAGCACACTATATGAAAAGAGATCCTCACACTTTCTTCAGATGAGGCCTATTTTTTCCATTTATACTCTCAAACTGTACACAACTCAAAATATTGCAACATATTTATTTGCATGCTGCTGAATAATTAGTGGTACAGTAATCTGCATTATATGATATGATATGTACTCAGAACTTGGCCTACCCCTCCACATGGAATTTTGAAATTCAGTTAATTTAGTTTAGTTAGTTGTTACTCCCGTAGATTTGTCTTTAAACATTCTGAAGCTTAATGCATTTAGAAATGCTTTTGAATATTGTCTAGATGCCATTTTCCAATCTCCTCCTGTCTTCATCATTGCCTTAAATTCCTCAAAACTTACTCGACCGTCCTTTAACAAAACAAACAAAACATGTTATAAACGAGTAACTAATATAACCGACTTCGAACTAATCATAACTAACTTGTATCAAACTATATCTGACATATATCTTACCTTATCCAAGTCGACATCGTTGAGAATGTCTCTAATCACTTGGTCATCGGTCGAACCATCATCTGATAAGGCATCTTTCAACTCATCAAACTCAACATATCCACTCTTATTTTTGTCAAAGAAATTGAATGCTTCTGTGAGATGCTCATCATTTCCAAGTCTTCTCATGTGAACACTCATTGTAATGAACTCTTCACAATTCAAGGTGCCATTTCCATCAAAATCTGCCTGTTGTCATCAATTAACAACCAAGTTCATTTTTTCATTATAGTAACACAATGCTCTAGATAGAAAAAGATCATATAATTTGTTTAAGCTATATGAATCTGGAAAGAATTTTTATATTTCATTCGGATAATGATGGAAATCAGCCAAAACTTTCCTATGAAGGAAATTGAGTTATATTCGGTTAGTGATTAACTGTTGCAATCAATGAAGCACCGACACGCCAACACTAATAATAATTTATAACAGTTGTTTATAGTAAGGAACTTACAGCATCCATTAACATTTGAAGATCAGGATCAGGAATAACGTTTCCGATCTCTGCAAACCCATCTTTGAGCTCTTCAAATGTTAAGTGTCCATTTTTGTCTTTGTCCATCATATCAAACATTTTCCTAAACCCGTCAATTTGTTCATCCGGCAAGTTATCAGCCACCACCTAAAGAGAGAACCAAGTTAATTCAGGAGTGTAAAAACATAGCAATCTCTGACTGGCATATGAAAAGCGATTCGATGAAACTTACTCTAAGAACTTTCTTTTTGAATCTGTTCATCAAGGAGAATTGTTTGATCCTCGACCTAACTTGGTCTCCAAGAGATACATTTTTACCATTCTCCCTATTTTGTATCCAGGAATGATCTTTACACAGAAGAATACATTTAATTATTAGCAGAAATTTTTCATCATGTCAATGAAATTTAGTTTATCAAGTATTTATTTGCTGAATTATGGAGGAGCACCATACATACCAAGAACTTCTTGAACTGTGATTCTTGAGAATGGATTCGGATCAAGCATGCGCTTCACAAGGTATTTTGCTTCCTCTGAAACTTTAGGCCAAGGATCTCTTGTGAAATCTACATTACCTCGGATTATCGCTTGTGCAATGGCTTCTTCAGTTTCTGTACTCAACAAACACAAACTTTATGAAAAAGGAACATTTACATGAATTTTTCTCAACACGCACACGTACACATACATATATCATACAAGAGAAAATATCGAAAGGGACGAACCTGCCCAGAAGGGCGGAACTCCACAAAGCAAAATATAAAGAATAACTCCTGTGCTCCAGATATCGATTTCTTGTCCATAGTTACGTCTTAAAACCTCAGGAGCCATGTAATATGGACTTCCGACGATTTCATTGAATCTATCGCCTGTGACCACCACGTCGTAATGTTTGTTATTAATTCTAATTTTACAGTCAAAAATGGACTCCGACAATGCTAATAATCAGAAAATTTCTTTACCGTTTACATAGAAAGTGGAAAGGCCAAAATCAATTGCCTTAAGGGAAGCTGCCTCACTTCCATCTGCAAATAAGAAATTTTCAGGTTTTAAGTCCCTATGTATCACACCATGTTCATGGCACACCTGAAAAATATACAAAAATAAAATAAGTTAAAACAAAAAAAAAGAAAGATAAAAGATGATTATGATTTATTGTTAGATTCAAAGAGGGAAAAACTGAACTGGATCAACCTAAGAAAGAAAAATTAAAACCTGCATTAGTACACTTTAAGGGATTATGGACTTCACACATTCACCAATTCAACTATTCTCTGCTCTTTGTGAAAGGTTAACTGGTTATTCTAAATATGAAAGTGATCGCAATCATCAATTTTTTAAAAAATTGTTGGCAATTTTGACCGTGACATAAAAAAATGTATGTTTCTTCGACTACAAGTAACATCGTATTAGCCACTATTGTTCTTGATTCCCTAAATTCCAACACATTTTCAACTACGATTTAAAACCTTGCTTAAAACAACAATGCAAGGAAGAGTGTCTTCCTTTTGTCCCAAGTTTACTCCTAACAAAACCTAAAATAATGTCATAAGCTTTTAACTATTAAACACCTTTGATAATTCATTTTTGATCAAAGCAATGTCATTTGTATATATTTTGATATTTCAGTATATTTTGAATTGGGTGTTATTTTAGGGATGAACATCCACTTTATTGAACAAACTACATGCATAATAATCATGTCACCACCTCTTCGAAATATGTTCATGACAACAATTTGACGTCGTATGTGACATGAAATTTTAAATATTTTCGCAACTATGATACAAGTGCAATTAAGTCGCATCAGACACATATAAAATTCCATAACAAAGATAAAATTGAATAAAAAATAAATAAATTAGGTAGATTATTAGTTCATTACCTTGCAAACTTCAAGAATGGTTTTGGCAACATTAGCAGCAGCTCTTTCTGTATAATGACCTTTAGCAACAATCCTATCAAAAAGTTCACCACCTTCACACAATTCCATAACAAGATAAACAGCATCTCTATCTTCATAAGCTTCTCTAAATGCCACAATATTAGGATGTTCAGGCAAATGCCTCATAATCTGAACCTCTCTCCTCACATCTTGAATATCAATCTCGGTCCTCAGCTTCGTCTTCGCTATCTTCTTACACGCAAACGCCTCGCCCGTTTTAAGTTCCACGCAACGATGTGTCACGCCGAATTCACCTCTCCCAAGCTCTTTTCCTAATTCATATTTATCAAATATGTTTCCTGGACTTGGATTCGTTACAACGTTAAGTTGGCGTGATGTCACGCTTGATCTACGCCCTGCCACGCTTGATCTACGCGTTGTTGGTGTGTTAGGCTCATGGATTTGATCATTTATTTTGTGTTTGGTGTTGATGTGATGGTCCTTTGATTTCTTTCGCCCGCCATGTTTACCTTGCGTTGATACACAACTTCCCATGGATGAATACGCACCGGTTTTGGTTTAAACACAAATATGAAAATACTTCTCAGATACGTATCTTAGAAGTATCTCAATTTAATTGAATTGGATTATATACCAATGTGTTATTGCGTATATAATCCAATGCAATGTAATTAATGCAATGTGAATTTGAGTTCAACGAAGATGATTATTATGATTATGATGATGATGATATTGGTGAGTTACCCAATCTCCATGGGAAGAAGAACATAGAAGGTGTAGGGAGATTGGGAATAAACTAACTAATCTAAAAAAAAAAAGTGGAGAGGGACAGAATGAGAATTAAAAGGTTGAAATCTATATTTGGTTAAGATTACCGTGTTGTGCTGGAACATTGCAAAATCATAGTTGGTCCCGCCATTTTATGTTGTACACACATTGACACGTTCATGTTGTATCCAACAAATATATACTAATCAATTTTCATACAATATATTTATAACTACCATGTTTTATAAACATTGAATGCATTCAAAATCTATTAAAACACATAATGTTTCTCATGCATGTCAAGTAAATTATCTATAAATGAATCTATATTAAGTTTTCTAAATTTTCTACTCTATAAACAAGACAATATACTTCTTTATTTAATTTTGAACATCAAGACAATAGACTTATGTTTTTCATAGTTTGTTTCAACTAGTCTAACTAGTCTCTAGCTGATTAAAAAATGTATAATTTCTCGTAAATGTATAATTTCTCGTAAGTACGTTTCAGTTGGTAGTTGCAGGGACATATGATGTGTAGGGGCGTAGGTTCGAACTCAAGAATTCATCATGTCTTCACACTTAAGGTAGGTGATTCTCGCCACTTGTTTATTTGAATTGATACGTTTAGAATTTGGAGTAGCTTCTTGGATTTTCTTTTGGTTTAGAATTTACTAAATGCATGGCAACACGTAAAACTAGCAAAGGAAGAAGATTTTGGTGGAGGTAGAGGAAAAGTAATAATTAAACACTTATTGAATTATACTAATGTATACATAATTATGTATAAAACAAAAAATAAATGTTTACATTTTACCAAAAACATTTGAATGTATAAACTATTTCCATAATAAAAGAAATTGAATGTAGTTACAATATTTCAATGTAAGTTCAAAAATTATTTTCATAATCTATACCAAAGAAAATATGCAAATATGCTGAATACAACTTATTGCAAATGGTAACATGTACTATCTTTTAAGCACTTGTTAGTAAACTAAATATAAAAACTTTAATTTCAATTTCTTTTAACAGTTTAAAAAAAAAATTATTTGTTGATTCTTAGGTCACATGTTAACAAGCAAGGCCTATAAACTACACATTCTTCTAAAGGCAACCTTAGTTCAGACACAGGCGCACACCATATTGTGAAGACATCAACAATAGTTGACAAAAGGTATTCCAAATCCCAAATGATATGGCATATAATTCATTTTGTTCCTTATCATGATTTTTGAAAATGTAACCCAACCATAAGGTTATTTATATACACGAATATATCTAGGTTTCTTATAAAATAAAAAGAAAGAAAAAAACAAGGGCACAACAAGCACATTTGTGTTCATCTCCAGCATCTATTATGTTACAACATTCAGTTACAACAGCCTGTAACAGAAAATAAACAACAAATTCAGCTGAGTGCAAGGAGGGTAATTTTTATGCAATTTTATGTCATTCCCTTCATCGTCTTCACATATTGGAGACAACATATAATGAGAACAACCCAATCTCAGCCTTTGGTGCAGTGGCCATGCACTGTAACAAGCGTTTCTAACGGAGAACCCACATTTTCATCGACGTTGATTGCAAATCTGGCATGTGGTGGCAGATTTGAGATTCACAGAGGTACAATGTTCACAGCTCCAGTGAGTATCATCAGAAGTTCTGTTTGTTCGCAAAGCTCCCTTTCCTCTCCCAGCTCTCCCCTTACTGCTCCCTGCAGCATTTTTTGAGCTTGTTGCTTTGCTGAAGGAAGCCCCATTAGCATCTACATCGGATAGACCGTTCTCTAAAGCCCTCACTAAATTCTCGAAGTAGTTTTTAGTCACGCTGCGAAAAAATATACCAGGAAATCAAAATTAAGAATATACGAACAAAACAAGAGCTAAAGATATTTAAAAATTTAGAAGAAATATATACCTAGTCAATCCAGCTAATTTTGTACGAAAGTCGTTGAATTCTTTAGATTGCCCTTCAGCAGTGAGGAATTGCTGTAGTTCTTTTTCGGCACACTGATGAAGTCTCTCTAGACCAGATTCTGCTTCACCTGAAAACAAAATATAGTTGAGTATTAATCATTGGGAAACTGCCAAAAATACAACATGTTTCTAATTAAACGTGAGTTGAAAATTCAAACCTTGCAAATACTCAAAGAACTGTTTTTTTGCACCCTCATGCTCAGGTAAATAGTACCCATATGCATACGTCCATTTCAGCACTCTCCTACACTCAACTATCTGGAAGAAGGAAAAAAAAATGTTTAGAAAGCCTTCTAAAAAATGGAACTTAAGAAATTATGATTGCTGTCTCTGACAAAGAAAACCAACATAAAGATCATAAAAATGATAAAATCTCTCATGCAATTATCAGCTTCATGAAATAGTTCAATGAATAACAGCAGCATTAGAAACTGAACAAATCATTTACCTGCAACCAGGCCTCCGTAATGAACTTAAGCTGTGACTCAGGTTGGCACTGCGTGTCACTAAGCTTCTCAATCTGCCAGAAAGTGAAAGATGAAGATTAACCGGCAATTATCTTATCCTTAGAAGCATCAATGATAGATTATGCAAGACAAGCAAATAGCAACAAAAAAATCTAACTAACAAGGGAAAATAAGCTACTATATTAGAAATGGCATATTCCTCAACAAGACGAAACATGCTTTTTTTTTGTAAAGACACAACATACTTTTTTTTTTTAATAAAAATAGATATTACATTAACAAGTGTAAAAAAAAGTTATCTCAGTTGTCAAAAGTTACAAGCTACAATACAAAATTAAAAGGCCAAGAGAGAGATAGCTGAGTGCATGCAACTTACATGAACATTTTGCATCTGTTCTAGATCTGCAAGAGCTTTCTGCCTTGACTGTGAGACAAGAAAAAATATGTTGCACATGTTATATGAATAACAACTATAAGCACATACGAAACATTCTTAAAACAGAATACTCAAGATAATCAGATAGATGCTAGATTAATTGCATTTCCAGAATAGTAACACAAAATACAGTTTAAAATATAGAATCAAGGAAAAATCAACCTCCATAAAAAATAAAAAAAATCACTATAAACTAACCGGTTAGCCTTCCATTCCATGTAAGTTTGCATATTCAAAATAAGAAAAATATGAAGCATATCAAAACGTTCCTTATTAGTCAAGCATTAAATATAGTCAAGGACCAACTCACCCAACAGCTTCAACATTCCTCTGAGGGAGTTGGTCCTTGACAATGTATTGAAATTCAACTTCTTACTATAAGAATGAGAGCAACAAGAATCAAACTTTATACCACTTGTTGACACAGAACAGAGATCCTCTTATTTGTAATATTTTTAATATATAAATTTGATGATAATTGTTAATAGGATATTGATATCATTCCTTAATTTTAGCAATTTCATTTTGGGTGCAATATATATTTAAAGGAAAATCAAATTTTATAGACTATATACACTTTTTTTTTTAAATTCAGCTGAACTTAATACTAAACAGGAGAATCAAAATTATTCATACTACCGAATATTCTGAGAATGTAAGGTAAAAGAAGCATTAAAGAGGATGGTAAATAGCACAGCAGTTAGATTTAGTTAATATAAGGTACCACATGATAAACATATTGAATAAGCATTAAACTCAGTTTTTGTCCAAACTCCTATATGAAGTTTCGGAGAGTAATTCAGTACAATCAAAACAAGATATTCACATCAAAGAAAATCAATTTAGTTTATGTGGGGAGATTGATCATGGATGCTACTAGAGGTGTGCCCCAAGAGACTTTGGATACCTTATCTTTTAGTCGTGGTTCTAAATGTGCTCACTGAAATGTTAACCATATAATCCACATAGGGTGGTTGAAACAAAAGAATGCTTTCAATATAATTTGTGATAGAAAAGCACCACTCAAGTTCAAAAGAAAATTTCATTGCACAAGCATAAAATTTTGCTGCCGAGATAAGACTTTTTTTAATGGCAAATGTTAGTTAATTATTTTGTTAGTATTTTTCTCCTTGCCAGAACTTGAACTCTGGACCTTTTAAGAGAGACCATAGAAAACTATAGGCCAGACCATTAGGAGGAGAAGTATACAACTAAATAGTCTATATGCGAGTTGAAAAAGAACTCTACCAAAGAGCGTATACAACTAAATAGTCTATATGTGAGTTGAAAAAGAACTTTGTACCAAATAGCACTTCAGGTTTATCAAAGGAATAACCAACCAAGAGGAGTATTCTTGGTTTGTTTATCAAATAAGAAGTGTCTTGCAGGAGGAGCATTGTTGGAATTCTCGTTCATCATTACTTCATAAAAGCTTAAGTTGTTAGGTGAAAGTACATCAATGGTTTTCGGTTAAATTTGATCTCCAATGAACAAGAAATACATAAGCAAGAAGACTGTGACACAAAATACCATGCAACGAAATAATAAACTTAAAATTAGCCATTTACCTATCAAAATATTAGAAATCCTAGCAACTAAAATTATTGATGAAAGAACTCAGAAATTATAGCAGAAGACAAATCCCTAAGACATGACTACTGAACAAATATGTATGAAGTGATACATACAGATTGGTTGCTGGCCCACCGCTCATAATAATGGGTGTATCTCTCCAATGAATTCTTCGCCATTTCTCTTCTTCTTTCAGTATCATCATACTACATGAAACAAGTTCAAAGGAACATATCATTATCCAAATAGATGTGAACAGAACAGTGAGCTAACTGTAGCCAGAAACCAGAATCAAGAAAAGTTTGTTCAGTATGTGTCTCTTACCACTCCCTCTTGCTTAGCTGCTTCATAACGATTGCAAGCATAAAAACCACCAGTTCTTTCACCATGGTCTGACCATGCACCAAGGCATAACCTATGTAGATAAAATGTATCAAATTTGTATGAGCTCAATCAGTTTGAAAACAGGGTAATATATGTTAACGTACCCCAAAAAAATAATTGTTCAAAAGGATTATAAATTGTTTTCATAACAATATTGATATCTTATTCCTTTTCTATGTTATATATATACTGTACTATAGAGTCATGTATTTTTGAAAGTCTTTCATGTAAAATTTGTTCTAATATACCCATACTTGTAACTTTCTTAAAATTGTCTATCATATGTTCATGCATACACATTTTGTATCCTTATCCAAGTAACGTAGAATGCAATATAATTTGATTAAAAAACATGTTGGGGCAAAAAACAAAACAAAACTCATACCAGCAAAATTCAAATTTACAGGGTGGAGTGCACGTGATGTGCATGCATCCTTGATTTTTTTCGATTGGTCGCTTGCACTTGGGACATGGCTTTGAGTTAGCAAGTATCCTGCAAGTAATTAAATTAACAGTCAGCTCGGGTTCTCAAATCTCAACTATCCAAAATCATGACTGCCTAGAGAAATGCAGAGAAACTCAAGAATTATTAAGGAGACCAAGCGAATGTAGAATCCTAATATAGTCCATGGATTATTAGTTTACCGGTGAAGTTATAAAGAAAGTCCAAACATAAAGGGTCATGCATCACTGTTATCTATTTCATTTCTAAAATTCTTATAAATGAACTGAGGACTCACACCCCTTTAACCAAGGTCCATTTCAATTTAAGCATGAAAATATGGATAGTTTTCACCCCTTAAATACTCTCCATTTAAAGTATCCATCTTAAACATTAGATATCTTTAATTTGTGAGAATGCCACGTCACTTTATCTTTCTACTAAAAGAAATTTGCATGAGCAAAACTCTTAGAAATCTGTACCAGTTCATGTTTTCGGACTCTGCACTGTTTTTCATAATCCACTTTACCACAGTTCCACAGTCCACTGGACGATGAGCCTCCTCAGTGCACTGTAGATTCACAGTCACATTAGTCAGTAGAACAAACAAGAAGATTCTAAAATCCAATACCATAACAATAGGAAACAATCCTGGCACAACTTACATTCCAACAAAAGCTATACGAACAGAGGCAAGAGACATCATAATTTCCACCTCCAGCATCAAAAGTAACTGCATATTCACAACCAGGGGCAGGACACCACTTTGACTAGACAAAACAAAAGAAGTCAAAAAATGAGGTTATTACAACAATCATAGAGCTGTGACTTGTGATACATGTAAATATTGATCTTGATTGAGAAAAGTAGTGAAGGTTATTAATCACATAACTTCGAAATTTATATTCCAGTTTACTAGTTTAGCTTTAGCCAGGACATAATGAATATGTCAAACGATTGATTCAGTATGTAAAGAAATATGATCGCATGATGAAAATGAAATATGGATAACATATAGTCTACATGGATTCGAATTGGCAGGTCATAATTCATATTTAATGCATAATCGTATACCTTTTTATTGTCTTCGATATAAGATCTACGAAGGTAACGGGCATACTTTTCTTTATCTTCATTACATGCTAATAAATCAATCATATCTTGACCAATAGCAGCACCACAAGTGGGTTCAGGACATCTCAACATCAAGCATCCAGGACCATCATTGATGGACGTACCAATATATCCTAGCATGCCGAAAAGGACAAAAAAATGTCATTTGAAAGAACAAAGAAAAAAAAAACTGAAGCAAAGGACACTAACTAAACCATAAATATTTATGAAACGTATCACCCAAAATAATAAAAAGGCCATATATTCAGCTTAATACCAAAATTTGATCTGAGTTAACAAAAGAAGAGGGGAATGGAACACAAGACATACCTTCCCAGCATGAGAAACAGTATGGATGACCACAAGAAGCCATCCCAATCCCAGAGCGAGGATAGTTTTCAAAACAGATGCCACATGTTAGCTGGCCAAAGCAGAAACAAAGACCAAAAAATTATATAGAGATATAGCTCGCGCAGCAGGAGGAAAAGAAATCAAGTAGCAACATTATCAAACAGTTGTAAAACCCAGCCATCCATATCTCACCTCGCTAGTATTAGGATGCTGGACAACTGGCTTCTCCAACAAGCCAACCGCTTTTCGGACTCGCTCTTCATCAGCAAACCATGCATCATGCACTTTACTGACACTCCTGCAACACAAATCATCTCTCACATCACACGAGTATACAATAAGCTGCAGCTATTCATCTCTTACAAAGTATAGAGTGAGCAGTGAATGCTTTAAAACACTAAAGAAGGTATAATAAAAGCCATACAGAAACACAAATATGTAACAAATATCAACCAATAAGGTTTAAAAGACTTCACATTCACAATATTTCTTATCACTAATAGCAAGATATGTTTTCAAACTAGTCCTTATTTGAATCATATTTATTTTTATTTCACGCAATCAATAAAATAACGTGTTTTTAGACTTTAGTCCTTTATGAGGACTAAAAACACATATTTCTTATGGACTAAAAACTTCATTTTCTATTACACATCGAGATTAAAAATGAATAAAATTCAAAACGATACTCCTTTACAAAACATAACCATTTTCACTACAAAAAACATATTTAAAGCAGGTTTACGAAATTGAATTTACCAATTGTGGTGACGAAGTAGTATGCTTGCAGCAACTCTTGATACAGAAAGAACAGCTGCTACTGTATCGATGTCATCTTCCTGTCTTACTTGGATATCAGATTCCTTCAATATGGTAAAATTTTGCTGAAATCCAACCAGACTAATCAGTTACACGAAAATCGGTATATGATTGCATAAACAACAAATGTAACAACTTGGCATTCTAAAACTCAAGTCCAATCCATTCAAAACCAACAAAAAAACAAACACAGTTATTTTCACATACATAACAACAAATAACAACAATAAAAACGGAATCTAACCACCACTAAAAAAAAACAGAATCTAACCATTAAAAACCAACATCTTGTCTCATTATAGCAAACCAACAATTACTGCAATTAACCTTATCCCACCACCATTAATCACTAAATCAATCTTTTTAAGGCAAAAAAAAAAAAGGTTTTGTTTGGTTTCAGAAAATGTGGTCTCAAATCAAACACATGATCAAAAACAAACACAAAAAAACCAAACATTTCATATATTCTGTAACACCCAAGTAATCGAAACCAAATTCACATAAACAACATTAAAAATAAAAAAAAACAGGGTTTTGTTTGGTTTCAGAAAAACATGTTCTTAAAATGTGGTCTCAAATCAAACACCTGATCAAAC
>Ga0228711_1000424_pt1 | contig 50549 bp, 40 predicted proteins | sample MedpolnodulmetaG_2_FD_177996 | JGI IMG/M metagenome (GOLD analysis project Ga0228711, IMG submission 177996) | Root nodule microbial communities from Medicago polymorpha collected in Santa Monica, California, United States - brown nodules | ecosystem: Host-associated > Plants > Roots > Nodule... | reverse complement strand
TGTATTGTAGACACGTGGTAACCCTAGGTTTTCCCCGCGGTTACCTATAGCCTAGGATTAGGTAGAACTCACTGAGACATTATGTCTCATCCCAATCCTTATTTGTTGCAGATCAGTAGGTTGTTTTAGCAAGCTTGTAGCCGGATGGATATATCAGCAAGTGCTCATTTGTACCCGCTGCAGGATGATATAGACTTTAAGGATGTATTTCCTATGTTTTGGACGAGTTGTATTGTATTGATGATTGTACGAACGCGTATTGTTGTATAAAATATTCATTCGAAGAATTTATGTTGTAAATTTTAATGTATCCAGTACTAAAGATAATGCACATGCTAAACTTTCTAGATAAGTTTAGTGTGGGTATTACACTACAACTCAACTCTTAGCGATTGAACTAAGAGAATTGATAGGTAAACACACAATTGGACACATACATCGTATATCCATGTTATATGCCTTTCAGTTTGATCTTATAATAATTTTTTAATTCACCTCACTTTTCATGAACATACTCGGAAACTCATACACACGGGTGGATGAGCTAGGTTTGAACCCCGATCGCGATGTCTATGAATAATACAAACAAATTATACAAAATGATAAAAAATAAAAAAAATAAAAAAGAACTATTAAGTTCAAAGGAAACTTGAAGTATTAGTAACTTATAATTTTGGAGCTTTGCAACAGGGGTTGGTCCCCTTTTTGCAAGCTTATAATTCTAGCAGCAGTAACTTATTGCTTCAATCTCATTTGGTTATGCAGAAATCAAAAAAGATTCTCCAGCAAAACAGTTGATGTCAGAAATGCTATTAATTTAATCTTATCAAGTACATCTATGTCAGGTAATTCCTCTTCTCTCAAGGCCAACTCATCAATCTCAGAATATGTTCTACTGAGAGCATTCCCAGTTAAGAGGAATTTTGGAAATGCTCCTGAAATCAAAGAAGTACTTTGGCATCCTCCCATCATGCATTGGTTAAAATGCAATATTGATGGGGCTTCTCTTGGTAACCCTGGTCCATCAGCTTGTGGAGAAATATTTAGAAATTCATCTTCAGACTTTGTGGATGTTTTTGCTTATAACTTAGGCATAACAAACTCCCTTTCTGCTGAGCTTCAGGGAGCTATGTTTGCAATTGAGATAGCTTCACAGAAGGGATGGAACCATTTGTGGCTAGAAACATATTTAATCCTAGTTACACTTGCCTTCAAATCTTCTAAAGTTGTTCCTTGGCATCTAAGGAATAGATGGGAAAATTGCCTGCATAAGATCTCCCCTATGAACTTCTTTGTAACCCATATTTATAGGGAAGGAAATCAGTGTGCTGACACTTTGGCTAATATAGATATCTCTTTGCAAACTCATGCTTGGTGGGATCATGTTCCTATCCAAATTAGTACTGAAGTTTCTAGAAATAGAATAGAAATGACTAATTTCAGATTTTGTTGATGTTTTGAGGGTTTTGGTTCTTGTCCCCCCTCTTTCTTTTTGCTTTATTAATATATTTCCTTGGGGCTTGCTTCTTTGACAAGTTTCCTTTATCTAAAAAAAAAAACTTGAAGCATCATTTCAACTAACTATTTGCAATAGATAATATCAATTAGTAATTTAATTTTTTTTATAGAGAAAATGACTATGTAAAATTCCTTTAAGGTGGGTTTATCATCTACTAAGATAATGTTATCCACTTAAATTAGATAAGCTATAGAGAAAGGGTCATAATGTTTAGAAATAAGTGTGATAGGCTCTTATTAAAGACTCCTCTCAAAAATAAAAATAAAAACTCTTAGTAAAGACCGGAGGAATTTACGAAAACCTTTAAATATTTAAATTTTTAAACTTATTAAGTTATAACTAAATGAGTTTTGGTTGTTTTAAATGCTGAGATAAATTTTAAGATTTATAAGATGTGATATGTCTCTATTTTTTTATCGGTAATTCAACTTTTTCAATTAGCGGCAATCAATATCCCCACTAAACATTGAAATTGAAACAATTTGAACATTAACTTGGTTAGACTCTTTGCCACTCATAACATAAATTCAATATATGAAAAATGGATGCATCTTTAGTTTACATCACCTCAAACGTTATTGAAATTCTAACACGTTGGTTTTAAGATGTTCTATGCAATGTTCCAACACTAGATGCACAAATACGAATGTCGAGCTTAATGTTTAAACATCATACAAACCAACACAAATATGCAAAAGTAAAAGACAGGAAAATAAAAGGCACATGAGAATTGTTTACCCAATTTGGTGACAGACACACCTACTCTGGGGGCTACCAAGCCAGAAAGGAAATTCACTAGTTCGGTGACTTCAACCTAGGAACTCCTAGATCTGAGATCTCATCTCACTTCCCTTAATCAATCACAGCCCCTGTGATTATCAGATTACAACTCAATATGGTGAAGTTACCTTCAAACAATAAACTACCTCCGTGCTTCAAAGCTTAGGAGTAGCAACAACTTACAACTCAAAAAATCAGTCATATGATTGCATCAAGGTGATACAAGAAAGGCTCACAATTAACAAACACTAAAACTCAGTCTTTATCTTGTATCAAAGCGATACAAGAAAAGGCTCACAAATAACAAAGACTCAAAACCCTAAAAACTTTATTCTTGATATGACGGCTTGAATACTGAATTAGGTCTTGTAGTCTTGTATATATACTGAAGCAACATGGGCTAAAAAGTCTTGTTGGGCTTCAGAAAACAAACCAGTAACAAATATATAAACTCCTAAAAAGTAGGAACATCTTTAGGAACCGCCAAACGTACCACCAAAGATTCCTAAAATATTGTCTATATTTTAGAAACAAATCTCTCAGTTGATTCTGGACAAAAACATGTTGCTTGACCAACAAGAAATAAGGCGTGGATTCCTTAATAAGATAAAGCGCGTGTACATCTAAGCACATAAACAAGGCATACTGAACCGTGTCAATTAAGATGTTGGAACAACATATCCAACATCGCACATGAGTATTTGATTTAGCAAAAATGAGGTCAATATTTGAAATACTCAACTGTTATAGATAATTTAATTATCAAAATGAGTTATGCAAATCCTTGGGCTAAAATATTAAAACAACTGTCAGAACTCTCAAACAAGATTTAATTAATGTGTAATATAATGATAAAAATTGGAAACCAATTAGGTAAAATAAAAGTCCATCAAATGCTTAGTGCAAAAAAAATCTCTAAACAGTCGATACATTAACCATAATTCACCAGCAAGTAAAATTCCATCATATAATAATATGGATGTTTAAATGTCATAAATTGTACTCAATATCACATGTATAATGCTCTTTCCTTTATAAAAAAATTATTTGATTTGTACTCTAACTATAGAGGTACAAAAAAAAAACTTTAATTGGACTTGTCACCTTGAATCAAAACAAAATTGATATTTAAAGTTATTTCATATATTAAATCTTTGAAAATGACATATTTAAGTGATGATGGCATTTTGAGAACAAAAATATCATTGATTCAATACCAAATTGTTATAGGTGCTAATTTTTTATTTAAGTTGTACAATTCTATTAATTTATATTTGATTGATATATAGTAATCTATAAATTGAAATTGAGGGTAGTTACAACAATAGGGCTCCTCACCACATGCTTGCCATCATGCCAAGTGAGGTAACCAAAAGCTACTTTGTTCTTTTGTGTCATTCTCGGGCCTTCAATCTTCAACTTATAGCTTATCTTCTCATTCTTCTTATTGAACACCAACTTATTTGGGATAACTTTAACATGGAACCCTTTAATTGGTGTAATGCTCGCAACATAAGTTGTTTGTCCTTCACCAACACTGGTAACGGTTCTGTGAAAATGTTTTGTTGTTGTTGAAGACAAATTTTCAACATTGAAGAAAGCAATAAAAGAAGGGTAATTGAGATCCAATGAAGGTTTTGAGCAATCATTGAAAGAGGATCGTGTAATGGCAGTGATGTTTTTTTCTGTGAAGTTAAGGGCACAAAGTATATTAACATAATCTTGTACACCAACATCATAAACAAAACCAGGGTCAAGCGCCCTATTGGGGTTGATATGACCAGCTCCCAATGCTAAAGGGGTTGCTACTTTATTACCTTTTCCAATATCTTTGATATGTTCCTTTGTATTATCAAGTATGTCTGATGTTGTCATAATTGCGGACCGAATAGCTGCAGGGCTCCATTCAGCATGTGCCCCTTTTAAAAGTGATGCTACACCAGCAACATGAGGACATGACATAGATGTTCCGGTCAAAAAATTAAATTTATTGAAGACTTTAAAAGATCCAAAATCAAGCACAAGAATATTTGAGGGCCATGCAGCTAAGATTGATGTACCAGAAGCCGTAATATCAGGTTTCAAAACATATGGACAACTACTTGAAGGCCCTCTTGAACTATAAAAATCTACACTAGGTTCTGGTTTAGCACCTAAAAATGTTATCTTGAAAGACATGTTTTTTATTGAAATAGAGTTAGAGCTACTTTGTATGTAATCTTTTAAAATTTCTCCATTTTTCTGGTTAATAGTGATGGATGGAATGGCATATCTTGAGAGTTGTAATCTATCATTTTATGATGTGTTTGAGATGAAAACAGCCCCAACAGCTTTTGCTTCAATCACATTAGAAATCATAGTACCAAGAGTTCCATTCTTTTCTTCACATACCACAATTTCGCTCTTCACTTTGATCAATTCTTTAACATTATCACACATACCCATGAAAACAATTGGAAAATTGCTAGCAGAAAAGTTTCCTAGATATGAAGATAAGCCGGTGAGTGAGACTTCATTACCAAGTGTAAGATTCCCATGGAATTCGCGATCCGAAGTACCACCAGCAACAGTTATCACCCATGGTATTCCGTTGTGAAGAGTTTTAAAGGAAGGCCCATTATTACCTGCTGAAGTAGACACAAATACACCCTTTTCCATAGCTGCAAAAGTGGCTATTGCAATTGGATCTTCATACAAAGCTAAATTGTTCGAGCCTAGTGATATTGAAAGAACATCGACACCATCCGATATTGCAGCATCGATTGCAGCTATTATATCAGATGAAAATGAAGCTCCATCTGTTCCCCATACAACCTTGTACACTGCTACTCTAGACAATGAAGCTATTCCTCTTGCTGTTCCATTTGCATAACCAAAGAATGATGCGCCGTCAACATGATTTCCACCTGCAGTTGATGAAGTGTGAGTCCCATGACCATCTTCGTCACGTGTGGTGTTCACAGTTGTTGAACTAATGTTGGAATTTTTTGCCAAGAAACCTTTGTTGAAGAATCCAGCTCCAATGAGTTTCTTGTTGCAAAGAGATGAATTGTTAGTATTTTCAAATTGACATAACTGACCTTTCCATTTTGCAGGAATTTTAGTCATTCCATTATCTTTGAAACTTTCATTTTCTGGCCAAACACCAGTGTCAATCACACCAACAATAACATTTTTGCCAAACTCAGAAGCTGGCCATGCCCCTTTGTAGGGATTAAGGCCAAGGAATTGTGGTGAGTGTGTTGTGTCAAGCTTCAAGGGTAAATCAAGTATTGAAGAAATATAACCAGGGGAGGTTTTTATAGCTTCATGCTCTATAGGTGATAGATTTGCGCTAAAACCATTCATAACATTGGTGTATGCATAACTGATTTTAGAAGAGGTAAAATTGACATTATTGTTGATAGTAGTAACTTGAGAAAGAGTGGATTCATACCAACTATGTTGGTTTGAGAATGCTTTTGGCATAGCTGATAAATCCATGTGAATGATATAATTATCAGAGAGAGCTAATGTGAAAATGAATTGAAGGATAGTAAAATAAAGACAAATATTGGAAGCCATGATTAAAAAGGTGTTTTGAATGTGGATGGCTATCAAACAAATTGAGTCACTTTGTTATCTATGATCCAATATATAGATAACTTGTACTGAAGTTTAAAATTTCAACTAACATAAAAAATAAAATCAACCGCGTATATTGACATCTTTCAAAAATATTCATTGGTACAAAATTAAAAATAAAAATTATATCAAGAGGTCAAACTAATTTTAATACTTTTTGACTAATCAAAACTGAAAATTCAATAAAATAATGGTGAGTTATCTTTTATATCATAAAATTAATCTAGATATAGACTATACTATAAATGATTACAAAATTGTTATGTATAAAAAATAATTAATAAATTAAAATATAGGATTACATACCAAAATTATGATTCTCTAAAAAAATACCAAAATTATGATCATTCTTTGTATGTAGATAATCACTATAAAAATAAAATATTGACTTCCTAATGTAAATATTGATTTTAATTATGAAATTTCTTGATATAACATTGACGCGGAGATCTTTACGGCTGAACAAAAGGTAAGTTTGGGAGTTTGTCATAGAGATGTATCCAATAACTTTAAAACGGCAATGACAACCTTATGTGATGTGGTCTTTAGTTGACACCAGCTGAAGGTAAGTGTGGTTTATTAAAGTTAGAATGGGAGGATAAATATGTTTTTGATCTCTACATTTTGCACAACTTTAAATAATAGTTTTTATATTAAAAAAAGAGACGAGATCCGTTGACATCAGGTGTAAGTCAAAAGACTTACACTAAATCTCAACTGTTAAATTTAACTGATCATACGATTCAAATCATATGAACTTAAGAACAAATAAAACACACAGCACACCAAATCTTGTTCCTTCTTTCTTCTTCCTATTGCTTTTCTTTGTCAACGTAAAACTGATCAGAAAGAAATTTGTATCAGTGTCATGATAATAAATTAGGAACGAGATCCAATGTGTCAACGTTTAACTGATCATACGATTCAAATCATATGAACTTAAGAACAAATAAAACACACAGCACACCAAATCTTGTTCCTTCTTTCTTCTTCCTATTGCTTTTCTTTGTCAATGTAAAACTGATCAGAAAGAAATTTGTATAGTGCCATGATAATAAATTAGGAACGAGATCCAATGTGTTGTGTTTTATTTGTTCTCATGTTCATATGATTTGAGTTGTGGGATCAATTAAATTTAACGGTTGAGGTTTGGTGTAAGTGTTTTGACTTATACATGATGTTAATGGATCCTATCTCTTTCCTTGAAAAAAAAAAAAAAGCGGATCCCATCTCTCAAACAAATATTTTTAAAATCCTCATATTTTTATTTTTATTGTGAGGAGACGGTGATTTATAGTTAATTTGATTAATTAAAAGAAAAGAGAAAATTAAAATGGAGAGTAAAACAAGTGCAGCAACAGTTGAATGACTTCGAACTCCGCCGCGAATCTTTTCCTTTCTTCTTCTTCTCGTTACCAGAAGCTTCTTCATTCTTTTTCTTCTTTCTTTTCTCATTTCAACTCATACAAGGAAAATTAAAACAATTCATAGTTCATACTCTTTTGAGTAAATGATTCATTCCAAATCAATGCTTTCTCATTCTCTCACAAGTGCTTTTGGGTAGGATCTTGAGTTACCCATTCTAGAGTAATTTTCTAATATTGGAAAATGTTATTGATGCTATGACAGCAGTCGCTTTGTATGCTTCTTCGGTAGTGGTTGGAGAGCAAATTTAATGGATAACTGTGAGTTGTTGACGATCATTATCACTTATTTTAATTATCGTTATTATTGATATTTTGGTGATTTTATAAGTTAAAGTATTTATCAAAATGGGACACACACCTTTTGAACATTTTTCTTGTCGTTGAAATTTATGTCTAAGGTCATGAATACTAATATGGTCTCTATTTTAACTTATATATAATTTATTGAGCAAAGGTTTTGAAGTTAGATTTGGTTGCATATACAAAAATGGTTTTTATTTTTAGAAATATGTTTTTGTTTGAAAATTATTTTGATACCATTATACACTTCATTTGGATTTGGGTTTTGCTTTCACCTATGATTTATAAAGTAGTGGATTTAAGAATTGAATTTGATTGCATGTATCTTGGCACTACTTTTTCATACGTTGTAAAGCATGGTTTGATATAGGGGTGTTCGTGATCCGATTTGGATCGGTTTTGAGGTAAAAGATCACCCGATCCAAAATAAAAATTACATGCAGTTCGGTTCGGTTCGGTTTGGATGATTATTCTAAAAAAACCCGATTTGATCCGTTCCAAATATACGCGGTTTAATTTGGATCAGTTTTTGGACATCCAAAATGCAACATTTTTTTTTATTAATAGGTTCGATGCAAAATATAACACAAATATATTAAAAACTTAACATTATAAAATAAAAATGACTGATTATATTTGAAACATATGAATTAGTGATAATATAGATAAATTAATGCAATATATAAAATAAAAAACAAAAATAAATATATTAATCTAATATATAATACTAATAAAAGAATAAATAAGTTATAAAATTTACTTTTTCGGTTTGGTTCTGTTTTGAAAAAGTGATCCAAAATCCGATCCGATGATAGCGGTTTTTACAAAACAACATCAAAATGCATCCAAAAATATTCGGTTTTTTGCGGTTTTCGATTTTTTTGGATCGGTTTGCGGTTTTATTTTGGATCGGTTTAGATTTGAACACCCCTTTGATATATGCGTTTTTGGTAGGATTTGATATTAATATGTACTCGATTTTGATTTGAATTTGGATTTTCTTATGATGATAAGTAGTAGATTTTCGATTGAGTTTTGATGAACGTATTTGGACATAAGTTTCGCTATGTTGCGAAATATGATTTTAGACATGTGTTTTAAGAATGATGTTTTGAAAATTATGGTTATGATGACGACGACCTAGGTGCACCTAGTATGTGATTTCGGTTAGATAGAGTTGCTCCGTTAGATGGAGTCGCCCCTATGGAAAGGCCACCATTAGGAGGAGAGGGCTATCAATGAGAGGTAAACTCCCTAATTGAAATGTTTTACACTTTGTTTTGAGTTGAGAGAAAAGAGCTATCCGTTAGATGGAGCCGCCTCTATGGAAAGACCACAATTAGGAGGAGAGAGGGCTATTAACGAGATGGAGTTAGTTCTCGATTCACCCATTTTGATATTTTCACTAAAATTGAATTTTTATACTTTCGTTGAAGGTGATTATTTTGATTACATTTCATTAAATCTGATTTTTATATTCCATTTGGATTTGATTGTTTCGTTTCCTTTTCATTATGTGCAATTTCTATATTTTCTTTAAAGTTGTGGATTTGGGTTCACCTTTTTACGACATATAGATTTTGATATAGTCTTATTTGGTTTGATAAAGTTACAACGTTTTCCAAATTTTCATGGTACACTTGATTGGGTCGTGACACTACTGCTGGTATACATTATTTGTTGTTAACCGATAAGGTACATTGTATTATTATTATTAAAGTAAATTATTGTTCTCATTCTATGTTTGTCCCGATTTGGGAACTCACTGAGATCATCATCGTAGTATCTAATCCCATTCTGTTGATTTCTTTCTCAACTATAAGCTATTTTGAAGTCAGTCAGATACCAGATCACAAGTGTCTATAAGCTATTTCTGCTTGCGCTTTCTTCCAACAACAACTAACTCCGATGTCGTCACCCGTCCTCCCCGAAGTACTCTCCTTCCTCGACGTCAAATCCCTCATGAAACTCAAATGTGTGTGCAAATCATGGAATTCACTCATCTCCTCCAATCCAATCTTCATCGAAATGCACCTCCACAAATCTTCACGAAACCCACACATCACACTCTTTTCCTCAGAACCTGCTCAACTATGCAATCCCATCCCTTTACTTCGCCAGACCGTCCCCCATCCCGACTGTCAATTACAAGACTGTTGGTCGGTTATTGGTGAATGCAATGGATTGATTTCTTTGCTCTCTCCTCACTATGACAACCCCTGTCCAGGCTTCTATCTCCATTTCTGGAACCCAGCTACCCACTCACTCTCTCCAAAACTCGGTTTTTTTCCCAACAAATACTATCAACGTGATGTTTACGATCCACGTGATTTTGACTTTTACTCTGAGATTTCATTTGGTTTTGGTTATCATAACTTAACCAACCAATATAAGGTGGTGGCCAGGTTAGTGTTTTCACTTTGGGTCACAATGTTTGGAGGACAAATATTCAAACTTTCCCTACGCCTGACCCTCCTCTTTCTTTTGGTGTCTATTTCAATGACACTCTTAATTGGTTTGCCAAGCTCCCTTTTGTCATTATCATATATATTTATTGTAGTTGGCATGGGGATCCTTCCTAGACTTTGTTATCTTTTGGAGGTAAAAAGTAATTAGTCATGATAAAACATTTGGTGTCACTAGATTCTGTGTAGAGAGACGCTATAATTTGGGCTAGGTTTGAGTCAACCCCAAAAGCTATCTCAAGGGGGTGGGAATTGCCCAAATTTTATAAGAAAAACTCTGACTATATCTGTAGTGGATTTGCAATCTCAACACACGCTTTCGTGCTAGGACAGGACATTTGGAGTGTGGATTAATGCATGATCTTCAATAATAGTTCTAGAATAGACCCTGATACTATCTTAGATTTTTTTATAGGCTTAACACAAACCTAAAATCTAGTTCAAGGGATGGGGATTGCCCAAATTATGTCAGAAACACTTTGATCAAATCTGTAGTCAATGTGGGTTTCGACCAAGATATAGTTATTAAGAATGCTTTTTGCTTAAGAATCTGTAAACTTCAATGTCAAACTCATTATATTCTAATGATTGCAGACAGATCCCACGGCAGCTTTGTAAGAGAGTATTGTTTCAATACTGATTGGCATAGCAAGGCATTCCCCTTCATGTGCTAATGCTGTGCTGAAGTGCGAAAGACTTATTCAGACAATTCTGCAGAGATTTACTGTTGGCAACTTTGAAATTCAATCTTCCAGATAAAGCTTATCGAAAGTGATGTCCTGTATGAATCTACTTGCATCTCTAGGGAGGCATATCTTGTTCTGGAGTCTTTGACCAGAAGACTTCCAAATTTATTTTCACAACATCCCGAGTCGACTGATGATGCAGAGGTTTGGTCTTGGAGTTATTTTGGTTCGATGATTGACTTTGGCATAAACTGGATTGCAACAAGAAGTGATCCACAATCATCTAAATTGTAAGGGGGAGATATTTCTGCAACTTCTTTGTCGTGGGTGTCTGCTGCTATGACTCACATGCTTCTCAGAGTTCTTGGAAGGGTGACATTACAGGAAGCTAATGGACATGTGCCATGTCTTCCAGAATTTTCTCCAAAGATCAGACTTGAGTTGATCAAATATTGGCACTTGGCTTTTGAGGGACAAAATGTGGTGATGAATGACTAATTCATTTGAGGCAGAAGGGTGGTGAGTGGTGACACTGAAATGTCTTTTATAAAGGAAAAGTGTTTGTGGAAGGCGTAGGTGTTTGGTTGAAATAAGGTCTAAGCTTCATGTCTTCAACTTCTTCAGTGTGGCAGCACATGCAGTCCATTGAATTGTTGTGCAGAGGAGGACCAATTCCAGGTGTGGGAGTTGGATGAGGTGCCCCTGGCGCCGGAGGATTTTGGTCAAAAACAATTTTATTGTTTCAAACAGATGCAAGATTTCTCACCTACTTACTTTAAATTTTTGAAAATGCAACTGAAGAGACGACCTATACCATGCAACGGAACTACACTGCCTTGGAACTATGTTTAACGACAGGACCTGGGGATATGGTTGTTATAGAGAGATCATTGGATCTATTGTTCCATGTCTCTGTTTTGAAGTACTTTGACCTCTGTACACAGAATTTTCTCAGTAGCAGGAGGGGTAAAGAAGCCTTTAGGTGGCAGCAATGTGTGGACTTTTCTTTGTTTTAGGCATTGAAACAATGTCCAATTTTCAAGGAACTGACAACATTCCTTTTCCTATTCAGCATTATCATTGACATGGAAGTTACATTCATTATCTATCGATTTCCTTGTTGGAATTGAAGTATTTGTACAAAATCAGGGCGGGATACTTTTGAAGCTTTACAGGATCTTTATGGTGAGCTTCTCGATAGGGCAAAGTTTAACCAAAATAAACAAGTTATTTTGGATGATAAAAAGCATATTGAGTTATTGAGATTCAAATTTGAGATTCACGAGAGTTGCTCGATATTTACTCGATGTCAACTTCCTTTGCCTGGCAAGTTTCATTATATTTACACCGCTGTGTTGAATTCCATTCGACTTGCCACCTGGAATACACTGTCTAATGCATGTGTTCCTGAACTTTTGTTACCTTCAGAGAAATGCTTTTCGGGAGCTGAAGGATACCTTGAACCTGCAGAGGTAAAACATAATTAATTATCAGTTGTATTATAGTGGAGCACTACCTACATAGAATATTTCTTATGCTTTTGATACTTTTTTTTTTAAGTTGAAGATATAAATGTCACTTGTATGCTGTAATAGTTATATACTTAATTGAGAATATGGGTGTTTAAAGTGTGTTCTAAAACATAGAAGCATCAGCTCCAGAGTACAGTAGATGCTTTTTGTCTTGTATCAAAGCAAAAAATTGGTAAAAGTTATTGGACAAATTCTTTAAAGCGTTAAAAGGAAAATTTCATTAATCTTTTATGCACCTTTAGTATCTCTTAGTTAGATTTAGCTGTTGGGAAAGTTTTTAAAAATGAACTTGAAGAGTATTCAAGGATGGGGAGAATAATGAAGATGTGTCTGACGAAACAATCTTTTCAAACACTTATTTTATAGATAATGCTAGGTGGGGCAATTTTATTTTCCCTAACATACTTGTAGGGGGCAATGCATGCATTGAATATAACGGAGTTGTACCAAACAATATTGATTATGTTGAGTTCCACTGCAGGATAATGAAGGTATTTTGGAGGCTTATGTCAAGTCATAGGTTTCTGATGCCCTTGACAGGGCCGCGATTTGAGGATCATTTGCATATACTGTGGTTGTCCATCACCTTCCATCATTCATATTTCATACCTGTCCTGTGGATAAGTTATTGTTGCGCAACAGGCTTGTTAGGTCTCTCTGAGAGATTATGCTGGGAAACAACAACATGAGGTGCACGCATTTTGAATGCTTTTCCCTAATGGATTAAGATGGAAGATAAGATTTTATTGTATCTTATTTGTTCTTATTGGAAATGTTACTGATCCAATTTGTGTTACAGGGAATGTTGATGAATATCATTTGCCATAGCAAGCAATCAACATCTGACATGGATGAAAAGAGTTGGTTGGAGTTGAGGGTGAAAGAATTGATTGAGGCATGTGATGGAAATTCCTCTCTTCTGGCACAGGTGAACAGGTTGAAGGATGTTGCTGCTTAGAAAAATTTACTGTGAGTGAGGTATAGTATACATGCAAAATTCTATTAGATTTGTTTAAACGTACTGACTGGAGGGTAGTGGGTTGTGACATCTGTATTCCTTGATGGAATGATATGGCCATCAAGATTTTGTGATGCAATGCTGGTGAATTTTAGGATAATTATTTTATTTTATTAGTACGTCTATCAACGGGATAATTAGATGCTAAATCCTATATAGCATTGTCCATACTATTTCGCAAAAAGAATGATTCCATAGCTACACGGGCAAAAACTGCTTGGTTTGATTATTTTTTATTATTGTTTTTAGCAAGAAAATTTATCTTTTTTATATATGCAAGAAATTTAATCATTGATTTGTTATTGGTAAAAATGGCTTATATAATCATGATAGATATTTGTACATGGACTTGAAGTGTAGAGTGAAACAATTAAAGGTTATTAAAAAGGTGAATAAAAAATAAAGAATAGCTATTTAAACAAAAAGTTGAATAAACGAAGGGTTGCCGAGTTTTTTTTTAGAGTAGCAAAATCATAGTGAATAATTCAAATCCTTGGGCAGATAACACCAACTAGAAGCAAAATTCATTCTCAAGGAACTACCCCGGATGAAAAAGAAAGAAAAACACAATGTATGGATCTTGCAACTCATTGAGCTTTAATGTGTTGCAGAACGACATTGTAGGCTTCATGTTCCTCCCCAAACCCCAGCCCATTCTCCGAGTGTCTTTGCACTAGGAACTGTCAGAAGACTAACATTGTGCTCAGCACAAAGAGCCTTGACAAGTTTAACATAGCCAGGTTGGTTCTGCAAAAACACAAAGCTGTCTTGCGTGCTTCTCAATTACTTTTGCTTCTTCATGGAGGCCACGTGCAAGACCACCAAATGCCAGTGACTTCGTAAGCACACAATGCAAGGCAGTCATGATGTCCATTGGCTCGCATGGAATTCCAGCAACAGTGGCGACAACAGGTTCAACTGCAGCAACAGCTTCCTCACCTGACATTTTTCTTCAAGAATTGAAAAAACAAGAATTTTTTTCTGTTTGTGGCTGCCGACTATGAACTCTGTCAGGGTTGAGTTCAGCGAGACTGCAAATCCAGTCCAATCTAATTCCTTACTTGGTGAGCAAAGTTAAAATATTTGTAAATGGTTCACTCTAGACTATGGTTTCCTGGTATTTTCCTTTGGTTTATAATTTTCAAGTTCATATACCATATTGTTTAGTTCTTGTTTGTTGTATATTCACATCGATGATATGTTGCGTTAACATTTGCGAGAAATGAGCTGGAAGTGTGAGTATGAATTTTAGCATTCACAGATATCCATCAACATCCGTATTATTCTATGTTTTCTGTTAGCATATATATCCATTAGATGTTTACGTATGCTGCATATTAATTGATAAGCTTATTGTTCTGCTAATAAGACCTGAATATAAATATATATGTAAAATTTTCTACGTATAGCAGTTCTTCTAGTCATGTTGCGGATAATGTCAGTGAGGATTGCCCAAATTTTATAAGAAAAACTTTGACTAAGGATTGTGTTATTTGCGTGCGTGGTGCCTTGGTGCTTCTGGTTGGAGACAACAACCAACCATGAAAAACTGTGATATATAAGCCTGTATACATGTTAGTAAATGAGAAATGATATTTTCAAATTTGACAACAAATTAAATGAACACATTTCAGATGAGATAGGTTTAAGTAGACATAAATATAAATAAAATTATTTAGGCGTACACACAACAATGTTGTAGAAATTGATGGTGGACTGAGGAAGATGGAATATCATGGTTATGGGTTCACTAGAACCTGGCTATATGTTGTTTAAATGGGGTATTTATTCAGTCTTAATCAGCCATTTTGATCTAAAAGGTTGATATCTTTGTGTGTGTTAAACACTTAAAAAATTGTGGTTAATTAAATTCAGTTTATGGTTTATGAGTTGCAACACCATATTCTATTCATTAACAATTTATTAAGCATAATTAACGACATATTTGAATTGTGATAACCATCAAATTTGTTGTTGCAATTTGATGTCAAATTTGTGTCAAAATAACACAAACTCTTGTATAAAAAACTATAGCCGCGATGCTGGATTGAATTTGCACATTATATAATATAGGTATATAATTTAGGTATCAAAATTCCAATAAGCAATAAAAATTGAGCAAAGCATATGACATTATGCCATTCAATGATTTTGTCCTCTTGCTACAAACAAAATCTTAATCTGAATCTACAACAACATTGAGTTGTTGATGAAATTAATCAAGTATGGTTGTTATTTGTCATAATTTAGTGCCAGAGGATCGCATGCTGCATTTAGTCCTCACAAAGCTATGCAATGTTGTTATAGGTACCACCCACAGTACTAACTCAATTAGACAAAGATAATAACAGTGACATTTAAGATTGACCCAGCTAAATTGACAGGACATTTTACTCATCTCCTCATTGACACATCTCAGACTTCCTACCAACACATGCTGATTTCACACAAATCTCTCGCCGACTCTAAGCCTAGTTGGTTTGATTATGTCCTTCAATTCAACTTCAAACCCAGTTGCACTTCCTTTCAAAAAACACACCTAAGTATTCCGGAACTTCATACAAACAAGTAACACCATATTTCATCCTATGAACTAAAAACTCAATCTTCTTCTCAATACCCTACAAAGCATAACCAATCAACCTCGGTTCCTTCCACAGCACCTTCAAAGCATCCCTACCAATAGTCAAAGCTGTGACCGCACAAACAATCCACTCTCAGTTTCACTTCAAAATAAAAAATAAAAAAATTTGACAAAACTAAAATGAAACTAATGTATGTCTCACAATTTAACTCATGTTTGTTTTTCTTTTTGTTTAATTGATAAATGAAGTCACCGTCTCGACTATAAGATGAGAAGGATTGTTAACGGCTAACTGCTTTTGAGTGGCATCATCAATTGTAGTTAGAGTTTCAGGTGACTTATTGAACCATCTATCAAGGTGGCCCACTTTAGAATAAATTTGATATATTCTTTAATGCTAAAAGAAAAATAATATTGTTAATCATGTTTTCTCAAGGAAGCACATGTTTGAATTCTGGTTACCAAGCAGTCCAAGCTAAATCATTTTTGTAGTTTTGCAAAGCACACGACTCTCTACTCACTTGGCAACCCTTCATTTATTCAACTTTTCATTTAAATAGCTTCTCTATTTTTTTTTTATTCTCCTTTTTTGTACCATTAATTGTTTCGGTCTACACTTCATGTCCATGTACAAATATCTATCATGAATATACAAGCCACTTTTACCAATAACAAATCAACGATTAAATTTCTAGCCTACGAAAAATATAACAAAAAGATAAATTTCTTGCTGAACATATAAAATATTAATCAAACCAAGCATTTTTTTATCCGTTTATCTATGCATTTCTTTATGCAAAATAGTATGGGCAATATTCTATTATATGGAGTTTTGCATCAAATTACCCCATCAATACGCATACTAATAAAATAAAATAGTCATCCTAAAATGCACCAGCATTGCTTCACAAAATCTTGATGGCCAAACCATTCCATCAATGAATACAATGTCGCTACCCACTACCCTCCAATCAGTACATTAACAGAATCTAATAGCCTTTGTTGCTTTTCTACTATCTACATGCTTGTATACCTCACTCACAGGAAATTTTTCTAAGCACCAGCATCCTTCGACTTGTTCACCTGTGCCTGAAGAGAGGAATTTCCATCACATGCCTCAATCAATTATTTCATCCTCGACTCCAACCAGCTCTTTTCATCCATGTCAGACGTTGATCACTTGCTATGACAAATAAGGTTCGCTAACATTCCCTGTAACACAAATTGTATCAATATCAGTTCCAATAAGGACGAATAAGACAATAAAATCATACATTCCACTTTAATCCATCAGGGATAAGCATTCAAAATGTGTGCACCTCATGTTGTTTCCCAGCATAATCTCGAGAGAGACCTAACAAGCCTGTTGCGCAGCAATAACTTATCCACAGAACAGGTATGAAATATGAATGATGAAAGGTGATGGACAACCATAGTATATGCAAATGATCCTCAAATCGTGGCCCTATCAAGGGCATTCGAAACCCATGACTTGGAATAAGCCTCCAAAATCCTGCAGTGGAACTCAACATAATCAATATTGTTTGATACAACAACGTTATATCCAATGCATGCATTGCCCACTACAAATATGTGAGGACAAAGAAATTTGTCCACCTAACATTATCTATAAAATAAGTGTTTGAAAAAATCATTAAGAGATAGTTTCAGCATCAACATCTTCATTATTCTCCCCATACTTGTATACTCTTCAAGTTCATTTGAAAAAACTTCCCCAACAGCTAAATCTAACACACGGATACTAAAGGTGCATAAAAGATAAACGAAATTTTCTTTTTTAGCACTTTAAAGAATTCATCAATAACTTTTACCAATTTTTTCCTTTGATACTAGACAAGAAGCTTCTCCTGTACTTTAAACACTCATATTCTCAAAGTATAAAGTATAACTGTAAGTCTGTAACAACATACAAGTGACATTTATATCTTCAACTTTAAAGAAAAAAGGTATCAAATGAATAAAAAATATTCTACTTTAAAGAAAAAAGGTTTCAAATGCATAAGAAATATTCTATGTAGATTAATTATGTTTTACCTCTGCAGGTTCAAGGTATCCTTCAGCGCCCGAAAAGGCATTTCTCTAAAGGTGGCAAAATTTCAAGTACACAGGCATTAGACAGTGTATTCCAGGTGGCAAGTGGAATAGAAGTTTCAACATAGCAGTGTAAATATAGTGAAATTTGCCGGGCAAAAATCAAATCACCATAAGATATGGCAGAATAGGAGAAGGAATGTTGTCAGTTCCTTGAAAATTGGATACAGTTTCAATGCCTAAAACAAAGAAAGTCCATATTTGGCAACTACAAGCAAATTAGTCGGATCATCTACACTGCCAATTTTTAGAGGACCAGCTTGCTTGGTATGGGGAAATGTTGAAACTGAACCAAGGAAAAAGTGGACTGGAAGTGGTAGTTTCTATCGAGCCCATTCTATCATTGAAGACTTCTCATCAAAGACATGTCTGAGTCCTCATATATCGTATCCAGATGCACATCAGCTTTTAGAGTGACCTTAATGCTAAAAGAACTAATGTCATCCACGGCTTTAGATTTTACCTTTACGGACAACCATCTACTCCTGAAATGAGATGATAGAATCCTACTAAAGTGCATGTTGTCTTCTTCATATTGCTGCCACCTAAAGGCTTTTTTACCCCTCTTGTTACGGAGAAATTTTTGTATACAAAGTTCAAGGTACTTCAAAATAGAGACATGGAACAATAGATCCAATGTTTTCTCTATAGCAACCATATCCCCAGGTCCTGTCCAAGGCAGTGTTAATCCACTGCATGGAGAAGGTTGTTTCTTCAGTGGCATTTTCAAAAATTTCCAGTAAATATGCGAGAATCTTGCATCCGTTTGAACCGATAAAACTGTTTTTTATCAAAATCCTCTGCGACATCAAGCATAGACCTTATTTCAACCAAACACCTACTTACTATTCCTTCTTTTGATTATTCGCTTGGGAAAGGACAACAAATACCAGTCTTGGCAGAACGTATCAGATTATCAATTTCAGTAATAATATTGATCATTCCATTTAAACAACAGGTGGAAGGCAAAGACATTTTAGTATCAAAATCCTTCTGTCTTAAATGAATTAGTTCCATCATAAAAGATTCATCGGCACATTTTGTCCCTGAAAAGTCCAAATGCCAATATTTTGATCAACTCAAGTCCCATCTTTGGAACAAATTCTGGAATCCATGGCACATGTCCATTGGCCCTGTAATGTCACCCTTTCAAGAACTCTGAAAGCATGTGAGTCACAGCAGCATACACCAACGAAAAAAGAGTTGCAATAACATTTCCCCCTAACAATTTTAGATACATGTGGATCACTTCTTGTTGCAATCTACTTTCTTAAGTCAACAACAATCACACCAACATAACTCCAAGACTAAACCTTTGCAATAAATTTGGAAGTCATTCCAGAACAAGAAATACCTCCCTAGAGATGCAAGTAGATTCATACAAGATATCGTTATCGATAAGTTTTTCAAATGAAGGAAGATCCAACCAAAAAGAGAACGCATGGAATATCTCGGAGAAGTAAGACACAAAATATCCATATCGAATGCAAACCCTCCAGAATCGCAATTGTTCAATAGTCAGAGCAGACCCGAGTTTACTTTTTTTCCTTCCCTAACTTTAGCCAGTTGTCAATGGACAAAGGAAGTTGATATAAATTTCAAGTCATGGCATTAAAGTACCCATTCTTTATAAACTCCAAACAAGTTTTCCGCTCCAACCGAGCCAAGACCTTAACCAAAATCATATCAAACATTAGTATGATTCTCTAACTGTAAATGCAAAAATATTTTAACAGAAAAAGGAATAAAATGAAATTAAAGATACAACTCACCTTCAAGAGTTTTACAGATTTTATTCTGGAAGATTGAATTTCAAAATTGCCAACAGCAAATCTCTGTACAATTGTCAGAATAAGCATTTCGCACTTCAGCTCTGCATTAGCACATCCTTGCTATGACAATCAGTATAGAAACAATAGACTCTTCCAAAGCTGTTGTGGGATCCGTCTGCAATCATTAGAAAATACTGAGTTTGACTACACATTGACTACAGATATGATCAAAGTGTTTCTTATAGAAATTAAGATTGCACGTCAACTACAGATATAGTCAAAGTTTTTCTCGTAAAATTTGGGCAATCCTCCCCCCTTGAGATAGCTTTTGGGGTTGACTCAAACCTAGACCAATCTAGGTAGTCAATCCTAGATAGCGGGATAGCTTATAGCGGGATGTCCGCTATTTGATCATGTTTTGGACAAATTACATGAATAATGATATAAACATATATTTAATGCAAAATTAAACAATAACTCAAAAAATTCTCTGAATAAAAATGAAGTTCATAAAATTACATGAATAAAAAAATTAATAACAAAGAGAACATATAATATGAACTTAAGGGCAATACCATACAATTCTGAACAATGCATATAGGAATGAAGTTCATTTTCAAAAGCAATGTGATGAGATATGAATAGTTTGTGATAGTAACCATACAAAAATACAATGCATAAGAACATTACATATAAAAAAATCATCAAGTGAGGAAGAAGAAAAGTATGATGGAGGAAAATATATATAAGAACAGAGAGAACATATTAGAACATATATAAATAATGCATACAAGAATGTAAAAATACAGAGATAACTCATATTGGGGAAAAGAAAGGAGCAGAACAGAGTAATTGAAAGAACATGACTGCATGATGGCTGTACGGCGATAGGTGCAAAACTTGAACGGAACAGAGCGATGAAAAGGGTTAGGGCTCACAAACTTGAACGGCACAAATGAATTAATTTGGAATGGATCAGAACAATCAAGCAGTGAGAAGCGAGAAAAAAAACCCAAATTGCCCTTGAAACAGTTTAATTTTTAGGGTCAGTTTAATATTTAGGGTCAATTTCAGTTTTCCACATTAAAACAATATAGTGGTGCTAAAGCTGCTCCAGCTCTGCGACCCTGCTCCGCCAAGATCTCACTTGGAGCGGCCACTTTCGTTAACTGCTCCGCTATTATCCTCATTGTAGCAGCGACCCTCTACTCCACTCCGCCGCTACAGCAGCGCTATCTCGCGCTATTGACTGCGTAGGTGCAAATTATAAGTGTCTCTCTACACAAAATACCTAAGAGACAAAACAGGGAGCAGCCTGTATTATTGTTTATAAACATATGCAGCCAGAATACCGATTGTGATGCAGTTGTGGATGCAAGGATCATATATAACATTACTTTGATATTAGAACTCACAAGCTAGACAAAAAAAAAGTGCAAAAAATGAAGGCATACCATACACTGTGGAGTATCAACAACATCCCCAACTAATGAATGTCGTAACTCCCTAATGGCCTCAAGCATTCCATGAGCTACTGCTTGTGGTGGTTGAAGTTTTTCCACTAACATTTTTATAATTCTTGTCTTCTATCTGCAGACGTTTAACTTTTTGAGTATCTGAACATGCGAATTCACAGATTCGGCTGCAGTAACCCTTTCTGATTTAAAACTAATTTTGGGTTTATTATAACTTCTCCTTCCCCCTTTTCTGCAGTACTTTGAGTAATGCAAGACATCTGGTATCTTCTTATCTTTGCTTAGTACAACTCTGCATAAACTTGTTTTGCATAGGTGAACGAAACATAAACTCTAAATGCGTGTTCAAACTCAAAATCATGGACCATTCATCCAACTAACAGTATTCATAGATCAAACCACTACAGCATTGAATCCATGAAAGCCTTCATGTTCTTCACATCTTGACCGGTTTGAGGGAACTTCTGTGGTTGGAACAGCTTCCAAAGTCCAGCTGGATGCTTACTTTTAACTTCGAGCTTACCCGAAAATCTCCCATATATTTTTTCACATTCTGGATAAGGCTTAACATAAAGATTGTAAAATCTAAGCCTAGTTGGTTTGATGATGTCCTTCAATCCAACTTCAAACCCAATTGCACCTTTTCCTTTCAAATACTCAATCACATTGTATCTAGGAACAATCTGTTTTTCAAAATTCACACCCAAGTATGCAGGAACTTCAGGCAAACAATCAACACCATATTTCATCCTTTGGATTAAAAACTCAATCTTCTTTTCAATATCCTCCAAACCGTAAGCAATCAACCTTGGTTCCTTCCACAACACCTTCAAAGCATCCCTACGAATCAAACCGCGACCGCACAAGCAATCCACTCGCAGCTTCACTTCAAAACAAGCCCTGACCAAACCCTCTTCAAGAATCTTGTCTTTAATTGCCTCCCTGCATTTCAAACTCTGCAACAACTTGAAACACCGTGAAAATTCCCCAATCTCCATTCCCAAAATCCTTGGATCCCTAACAACCTCCGCCCAAACCTCTCGGCTGGAAAACCCCAAACCCCTCAACTCATGAATCAATGGCTTCAGCCTATCCTCAATATGAAATCCCAAAACCCTAGGAAACAATCCAACAACCCTATCAATCTCATCCTTAGCAACCCCAAATTCCACAAGAAAATTAATGACACCAACAATTTGACTTTTCCCCATTACAACTGCACTGGGATATTCCTCCAAAACCCTTATCAAAACATCATCAGAAAACCCTAAACCCCTAAAAATCTCAACTTTATGGGAAATATCAAGTGGGTTTAAACGGAAAGTTGTAGAACACCGCAACAAATTGGCAATCATCAACGGGGAAGCATTAGAAAGCTTGGATATGAATTTTGGAAAAGCCAATTCCCAATTAAGTAGAAATTGGGGTTCCAACACAGAAGGGCAATCTTGAACGAGTGAAATTAAGGCTTTCTGTGGAATTTTGAAGGAAAGGAGGGTTGTTAAGGATTGGCGAAGGTAGGATGGATCAGAATTGAAGAGAAAGTGGTTTTTAGAGAGGAATTGAGAAAGAGAAGAGGAAGGAAAACCGAAGGATTGGAAGAGATTGGCGAGGGTGATTTGTTTTCTGTAATGAGATGTAGGTGGATGAGAAATGGTGGAGAAGTTGTTAGTTGAAGAAGTGGTTCTTACGAGAATAAGCACGTTGTTTCTTTTTCGTACTATGGTGGAACCCAACCCCATTGGACAGATTGTGAATGTAGTTTGAAAACTAAAGACGGTGAGACAATGTGGTAGTTTCAAACTGAGAGATGGGAAAATGGCGGTGGAGGGAGTTGGTTACAGCGAGGAGATATGGATGGAGAAGAGAATGGTGTTTTTTATTTGGACGGAAGATGGTGATTATGTTTGAATTAAGCTCCACTGTTTGATTTTTCAGAATTAGTGGCGGTGACTCGCCGCGGAGTGACGGGTATTCACGGTGAAGCTGGAAACGTGAGGGAGGAAAAGGGAGCGAAGAGTTAAGAAGAGGAGCAACGGTGTAAGGCAGATTTTTTTTTTTAATCTCAAGTTCTCAGCCAATTGATTTTTTTTTTTGGTTGGATAGTGGTTAGACTGACACATTAATTATCCGTGGAGAAATGTGAATCTCACGTTCGAACTTCAATTTAATACGAACTTCAATCTAATACTTTCTCTGGTCCTATTTATAATAAACATTTGATTTTTTTTAATTCATTTTATAAATGATGTATTTGGTCTATGTTTTAGACCAAATACATCAATGAATTTAAAAAGGCAAATTTTTCTTATAAATAAAACTAAAGAAAATATCAATTAAACTTATTGATTTTTGATTTCGACTTTTGGAAACTACTATTGCATTATGTTATCTTTGTTAATTCAAAAGTGAATTGGTTACGGTATGAATGTTATTATATGAATTAAATACTATGATTTTTAAAATAAAAAGATTATTATATGAATTAAATACTATGATTTTTAAAATAAAAAATAATAATCATGATTAAGCATCATTTGTTAAAAAGTTATAAACATTTTTTTAGGAGTGTTGTAATGTACTAGATAGGACTACCACAACAAATTCAGAAATTCTGAATGATACACATGAATTGAGTTAAAAACATGGATTAAAAGTGATGATGAAAAAATTTTGAGAGATTAAATGTCGGAAGAAAAAAAACTTTAGAGAAACTAAAACAAAAGGTTTTAATCCTTACATGGACCAAATATATATTTAACCTTTTTTAATATATATTTGATTTATTTAATAATAATCGTTGCTCTTGTATTTTCTTTAAGTAGTAGTGAATATTAGTGAACTTGTCAAAAAAAAAGAAATATTAGTGAATTAACTTATTTTAAATATTAGTTTTACTTTACATCATTTTACCTTTTTAGCCTTAAGGTTGTATAAACACTTGCCATGTGCCTCATTTACAATCAATCAACATTTCAACAAAACATATATTCTCCCCTATAAAAGCTCTCTTTAGTATTTTTTTAATTCTCTCATCATCATTAAATCTTATTCAATCATCGAGTTCCCTGAGTTTAAGTATGGACTTTATCAGTTTGTCCCGAGTTTCCTCGTGCTTAATCATGGGAGATTCTGAGCCATGTCAGACGGAATCAGAATTTTTGGAGCTTCATATGTTAAAGAACTATTATGAAACACAAGAAAAAATTATTTTTTTGTCCTATAAATGTATGATCGAGTCTTACTATCTCGGTCAATTAAGGTTTATCCCCTTCCGTCAATTGAGTTGTACCTATTGATCATACAATGATCTTTACGTGTGGGTTTATCTCACTCAAGGGTAATTGAAACATAAACTTAAGTTAGAGTCCCTAAATTTCCAAAGGTATGATGGTCAATGTTCCTAAAGGTTCCCTCATCTATGAATCTTAGAAGTACATAACACACTCTCCCTCTTAGTAGTTCTACAAATGGGCAACCAAGGAAAAAGAATGGAGTTATTGGGCTGATTTAAGTCGTGAAATCAAGGTTTCCTTAATTACTAACTACTTACTACCTGATTTCAGCAGATGTTCATCAATATTAGGTATGTCACCTCCCTAAGTACTCATTATCAAGGTGAACTCGCTTTCGGTTTGTTTCACTAGTTACTAATTAATTACTTTCTGGTTAGCCATATATAAATATCAATATTAGACTATGCCACCGCCTAAGTGCCCGAATCAGGGTTATGCTACAGAGGAGACAAATCTTACGCACGACAGTAAAACTAAATAGCGAACATAAAATAATTGAATAAAGAATTTAAATTGAATAAATATCCAACAAATAAAATAAATGTTCATCTTAGAACCCTAGCCTAAAAAGATTTAGTTACTCCTGGTAACTAAAAACAAATTACAAAAGGAATAAAACATACCCTATAAAAACTTGGAGTGAGGAAAGAGAAACTCCTCCCTGGAAGCTCCTAGTGTCCGCCTTCCTCTTGAACCGCTTTGTTCTAAATGAGAAATTGTGAATGAGGAAGGCGGTATTTATAGGGAAAGTTTCTGCCTGATTTTGGGCTAAAAACGCTGGTTTTTGGGCACAAAAAGTCACAAAATAGTGTCTTAGCCTGCAAGGCACAAACGCCCCATTCCATGCGCCAAGAGCATGTGTGTGTTGTGATAGGCGTCAGTCGCCCCAATCCATGCGTCAAGCACCCCAGTTGCAAGTTTTCGTGCACCTGTCGCCTCCTCCTGTGCGTTGGGCGCATGTGAGGGTTGTCCGGTGCTGAAAACGCCATTTTAGGTGTTTGTTTCTATGTAAGATGATTTGGAACTTGTGAACAAAACTCGTCCATTTGTAAAGTCTTATGGGGCCTTTTGAATCTTCATTCTTCATCTTTCCAAGGACTTCACAAATCTTTGGATGTCTTACTTTGCCGATATGCATGATTTCTTCGTTAATTACATCAAAAACATCCTAAAATTGCTATGTTTCAGGAATAACATAATTACATACTCAAATATAAAAAACATGATAAATGTCCCAAAATCATAAACAATTGCTCTAATACTCCTCTATTATGCTAGTACAACCTACTAAAAATGACTGAAAAACATGTTAAGAATAGCGTAAGATGACATGTCATCAATGGTTAATATAAGTTGTCTTTGACTTGACATAACCTTGCTTTGTCTTTCGTTGTCAAAAATTGTGTTCCTGTAAAGTCTAATGTTGAGGAAGATATCCTTTACCATATGACATAAGCACTTGGATCATATTTATTAGAAAAGTGCTGAGAAATTAATTAATCAAAGTAAATATTCCGTTTTTCTTAAAGTTTGATGATACATGTACTTATGTGGATTGCATTAGAAGTAAATTTTCTAAAACCAACATAAAGGTACAACTAGAAGTTTTGAACCCTTAGAAACTGTGAACATTGAAATTGGTGGGCTCCTAACTCCTATAATTTGTGGTAATAAATGATTTATTATTATATACATTGACTCTCTAACTTTGATGTTAATTGTTCATTTAACCAAATGGTTTAGACTCATTGTTTTCAAGACCGCATTGAATACATGATTATTGTGAATTCTTTTGATATGTTTAGTTGGTGGGAACTTTAATTTTATGTTATCAATATTGTGATGATGAATTTTCATTTTCCTGATTTACTTTGATATGTTAATGTGAATTTTTCATTCAATTTAACCGTTGATGAAGAGATTAATTTTTCAGATTGTATATATCAAATGTAAAAAAATAAATAAATAAATTATAGCTTGGTGTTGATGGGATCACCATGCCGGTGATCAACATTATTTTGGAGTTAAGACATTACATATGAAAAATTAAAGCTCTGCGTTGACAAAATCATTATGACGACTGTCAACACTATTTTGGATCATATGTATTATGTGTGAAAATTACAGTTCAATGCTAATAGTATCACTATGCCAGTTATCAACACTATTTTAGAGCTGAGACATTATATACACAAGAAATCTAAAACTCAATGTTAATGGGATCACTATGTCAGTGATCAACACTATCTTGGAGTTGAGAAAATGTGGTTTTTCCTCACCCACATAATTTCTCTGGCTTTGAGGCATTTGAGAGAAATATATGTCTAAGTTTGAGGCAATGTGGTTTTTTGAAACAATGTACACCTTTTATGAATTATATATATATAGAGATATAGATATATTTGACTTTTATGTTGTGTACAAGACACCGACATTTTACTCGGTTATTAATGTTCCACATTTATTATAAATATATGTTTAAGTTTTGGTATTAATGTACTTTACTTTCATTTTGTTTTATTTTGATATTTGCTTCTTTTTTTTTAAAACTTATATGAAGTTCAATATGTCTCAAAATGCACAAATTAAAGGTCATAGGACATATTCCGCTTTCAAGAAGACGATTAAAGTTTTCTTAACTCCGACTGACACTTTCGATGACTTGAAGACACAACTTAACCAATACTTTGTGTTTCATGGTGAAGAGCATAGTACATCTCATGTATTTGTACAGGCGTCGTGTGTAGATCTTGAGGCGAATAAAGACAAAGACATGTGGAAAACAGTTTATTATCATTGAGTTATTCATGACGATAGCGACATATGATTTATGTTTAGGAGGATGGTTGAGAATAATATGTTACATTATTGTGTTTGTTCCAACTGCAGGCACCTAGAATGTCACCAGAGATTTGATGTCATTTAGTGTAATGTGGAACTTTTATGGAATTCAAACATTTTGTACCGTTAACATATTGTCATATTATTGTAATGTTAATGAATCATTGATAAATTATGTAATGTTGTTATTTATGATTGGTTGTTGTTGTATTGATTTAATTTCATCAGGAATTGATGTTTGTAATTACAGGTCAAACACGCCGAAAATGACTTGGTTTTACATTGTAGACAACACTGGGTTCTGTTTATCGTATGAGTAGTAGTTAACTACCGTTGATGGTAAATATGTCATTTCCATGTGTGTTTAAGTAAAAAATGATGTCAAAAAAGAAATTTTTTAATATGATTTGTGTAGAAACAAAATGCAGCCCCGAACAATAGGGCCCATGATAGGTTGTACCTAGGGTTGCACAATTATAAATAGAGAGGTTAGGTCCCCTTTTCCATCACTGTGTTAATTTTACTCATTAGTGGTTTGCTCCATTGAAAATCCTAAGTTCCGGAGCACGTGAAATGCAAATGAAGATTCTTGTTCTCGATATCGGCGAATCTGGTAATCATGGTCATAGTTGTCTTCTACAAAAAAGTGTGTTCTAATTTCATATAATAATTCGATCTTGATTATTTAATTATTACATTTTTATCATCTTAGGTTGATTTTCATTCAATTGTTTGGTTGAAATAATGTTTGTGAGAAACTTTGAAGGGGAAGAATCGACCTTTCAGTTAACTCTTTTGAAACTCATTTTTCCACATTGGGTATTCAAATCTACAATTACATTTTCTCTTTGTAATTTATTTGTCTGAGATTGACTTAGTGATAGTTGAATTATTTTTTTGTCCTATAAATGTTGAAGAGGATATCTGTGTGTCCAACTTTCTTTTCGCGCTACTTCGAAGATATTCATTGTCCCGAGACTCTTTGGTTATATGTACCAAGTGTTAGCCATTTCAGGGTTCATATTGGTAAAAACAATGACGATAATATCTTGAGATTTGATATTACTGTTGCTGAGCATCTGTCTTTGACCGAACCATCTACCGTGAAGATTGAATATATTGGAAACAAATTATGGTTTAAGTTGACGGTTTTGGGGGAGTATGTTGTTCCTGTTGGAAGTCAAGATGTTAATGGATAGGTTAGCGACAATAGTTATGACAAGTAGGGTGAAGGGGCGAATCAAGTTAACTCCGATCAATTTAATGCTTTTGTGGTTGATAATATTGAACAAGAATTTACAGCCGTTGATTATGATGAGGTTGTCGAAGATATGGAAGTGGTCGATCATCATAATTTTGAGAAACCATTTACACCAACCATGTTTAATACAAAGAAGGCTCAAGTTACGGTATGTTTATGTGATTTTGTTATTTTAATGATTTTTTTTTATTATACAAGTGTGTGTATTCATACTTATATTGTATGTTATTAAAAATCATGATTCTTATTGTATTTTCAACACTTTTCAATCAAGACTTCAATTCATATTTTAAAAGAGAGGCATGGTACAATGGTTGCGAATGATGTTAAAGTGTTTTTGGATACATTTTGATTTGAAATTATCCATTGTAATTTTCTTTTACGCTTTCAATCTAAATGAATGTTTTTCTTTTATATTATCTTTCGTGATTTCTTCATCTTGTCTAATATTGTTTTAATATAAAAAACAACTGGTTCTCGTGTGAGCTTAACTCAATTAATAGAAACAATGTATAATATATGTAAGATTCAAAATCCAAACTCTAACAAAAGAAATAAAATAAAAAACAAAGCCGAATTGTAGTAACAAAGATTGAAGTATAAATAAATAATTTTGGATACACCAATTTTTGAACAAAATATAGTCATGATAATCGGAGGGGGGTTAATAAAAAAAATAAAATTGATGTTTGGAAGTAATGGAAGATGCGGGTTGATATTCCCACACAACACAACACTAGTGTTTGTTTCCAGTTCGTAAACAAACTATCATCTTCCTCTTCGTGAATCCAACGTCTAATTAGGGTTTATCTTACTTATCACTCATCCTCTTCTCTAACTTCTCCGCGTTTCTGTTTCATTTCCAAATCCAACTCAAACGCTGCGTTTCACTGCTTCTGCTACTCTTCCTTATTGCCCAATGTCGCTAATTCAATTCAACATCTCCTGTCTTCATCTCAAATCTTTTACGGTATGTATGTATGTTTATATGTTTGAAATTAAATACTCCAATGTGTGAATTCAATTCAATTCAATGCTGATTAGGTTTAGTTAGCCCATCAATCATTACTATTAACTTGTTTTTCTTCTCATTATCTTTGTTTTTTATTCAGGGGATTCTCTATTAACTCTCAAGATTCGCTTTTCTGTTGCTTAATTCTGAGTGTTACGTTTATTTAAACATGTATAATCAAGGGAACCACACCTCGAATTCGGGACAGGCTTCGGTTCCTCCACCTCCACCTACCCTGCCGCCGCTGCCACTACAATCGGGCTATCAGCAGGGTTTGCCACCTCCTCCTCCGCCACCTCATTTTCAGCATTTTGCCCCCCCACCACCTCACAATGTTTATTTACATGGACATGGACACCCCACCACGCCAAATACCGCTCCTTCATATTCCATTCCTCCCCCTATTGGCCACTCTCACCAGCAGACATCTTGGCCTCCCCAAGGACAAATGTTGCATAATCGTCAGCTTCCTCCACCACCACCTCCCCCTTTTCGTTCTCCGTCTCCTGATGGGGTTTATTTCCATTCTTACCAAATGCCTTCTGTTGCCCCTCCGCCATTGCCGGCTGCTCCACCACCAATTCTACCATGTCCACCACCTCCTAATGGCCTGAATTCCTCGAAGGGTGTGGATTCAGTAGATGGATTTGTAGCTTCCTGTCCGTCTGATATTGCACCTGTACATAATTCTGATACCAATCAGGATGGTGGAAATTGTAGAGAGGTTGCACCGGTTTCCCTTAGAGACGAGCTATTGCCAACTAGGAGTGTGATGGATCTTCCCCCACCTCCGCCCCAGACAGTAGAAGAAAACACTGTAAGCACTGATTCTGACATGGAGATGGAAGGTTAGTTTGTGTTGTTATCTAACACATTTTTTTAACGTATTATTAAATTATGATATACTTGGTTCTGGTCTAGAATTGGTGTGTGTGTGTGTGGTGATGACCAAAATGTATGAGTCTGTTGTTATGTATTCTTAACATTACTTTTTATATTGAATCTGGATGCTAATATAATATGGAGTTTATTACCATTGTTAGAGATGCTGATGGAGTAGAGTTTTACAATATAATATACAGGAAATTGAATAACAAATTATAGATAAGTGTAATCCATCCTTAGTATTCCATCGAGGGTTACTGCTCAGCTGCTCGCACTGTAAAAAGTAAAGACATACAGTTCACTTGACATAATTCTGTGATGGTGGCCATAATAGTGAATATCTAAGCTATTATTTTCTGATTATCTGTTCTCTGCAATGTTTATATAGCTGAATAGGGAAAAGTGCATTTTGTGGGAGAGGAGTGGGTGGGTGCAACTGGAGTTAGGATCCTCTCCATTTCTTCTATTTGGAGAGATAAAGACACAAAGAAGTTTATAAAAATATATAAAATAATTAATGGTGGTGGGACCCACTTATCGGTAGGATCCATTATCTATGATGTGTCTTTCTCTCTCTAAACGACATCCTCCATTTATTTTGAGAAATGAAGGTGATCCTTACTCGTGTAACTGGTTGTTTAGCTGTTGGTATGCATTTTAATTTTTGAATGATAGCTGGCTCAAAATTGGCTAGGGGAAAGAGAGGAGTGCCAAAACTCAGATAGTGCTTTTTAGGGTATATTTTTATGTTGAAAAATACTTACTTTTAACAAACAAATTTTATTCTTAATTTTTTTTTTTTTTTTTTAACTTGAGCCTGATCTGATTTATTTTATTTCTCATGGGCTGGTTAAGATGATATCACGCTTTCTGACAAAGACCAAGGATCAATTTATGCAACTGAAGTGGTAAATCAGCAGCATGATCGGGTTGATGAGGTGTTTAGCATGAATGAGAACATACATCAGCTGCAGAATTCAACTGAAACCGAACCTGTGAAGATAATCTTATCCAGTGGTGCATCATGCTTTGGGTCCACAGGAGTCGGCAAACAAAATGAAGGTTTCATTTCAGAGAAACACTGTTCATTGTTTGGTTGATTTTTTTTATTGCCTGTGTGATTAGAGTTTCCATACATTTATATGTTTAGTAAATCAATTATTCATTATGGGGATTGATATTCTTAAAATTTAGGGACAAAGATTTTTCATTACACTGTAAGTTTCAGCACTGGAATCCAGCCAATGCTGTCTATGGCTGAATGTGGCAGAAGGTTAAAAACACACATATAAACACATCATTGTGGCCTATGGTGCCACCATGACGGGCGTCCCTTCACAAATTGCCCAAGCCTGTAGTAAAAAATTCCATCACGCAATTCCGCTAAGTTGGCGCCAGGCGCCATGACCACCATTAAAAAACCCTGAATCCAGCACTGATTTTTCAGTAATTGATCAATAACTTTTCACTTTGATGTTCATACTCCAGATCTAATTGATAAATACAAATTAATCAGAAGTTATGCCAATTGCTTAAGTGAAAGTGCTCAGTTTTTATCCTGTTACTGAGGTAGCCCTCTCAGAATCGAGTAGCTCTTTTATGTTAGGATTTAGGAACTCACAATGGAAATAGGGAAAATAGAATGAACAAGCAGAAAAATTAGAATTTTCTCCAATGGTTTCTCCTTCACAAAGGATTCCCTCTTACAAACAGAATTTCTAATATTTTGAATGAATTCTTCCATCTCCTGATCCCCCAATTTTATAACTGATACCCCCCCAAATACCACTCAAACTATCCCCTACCAGACTATCCTAACAATGTTAAGAGTATTATGTGTCTGCTTTATTATTTGATGCCAAATCCATGCTAGAGTTACCTGTCTTATGTTATTCCTTTTTCTGAGAATTTTGCATTCCTGTGTTGATAACTCTTAAAATAAAATGCAGGACCAGGACCTTCAACTGATGTTGATCCCATGAAATCTGCAAGATCAGTTACCAAGGTTCATAGTTCCGTGAATGACTCAATTGAAGTGTCTGAATCACTCCTGGGCAGTGGATCGGGAAGATTGGCAGCTCCTCTAGACAAGGGTTTTATAAGAAATGGTACTTCTGATCATAGCGAAGCCACTAATCCTAACAGAGATTCTGAACAACTTATGCAGATTGGCAGCCCAATAAGACTTCTTCAAGATTATGCTTCTGATGAAACTTCAGATAATGAAGATGAAGGCTGTACAAAAGATGCTAGTAGTGGTTTTACAGTCTCTGCGAGAGTTGGTCCTGGTGTTCCGGATGCCCATAAAGATTGTGAGAGTAATTTGGAGACTGATATTGGATTCAGAAGTCCCTCCTATAGTCAAAAGGAGATCGGCCAACTCTCCAAATCATCACAGGATAATTCAAAAATATCTCCATGTTTAGTTCAAGAGTCTGAGGAAACCTGTAAAAGATCCGTCTCACGTACTGGTGATGGATGTGTTGAGCCTAATCTTGAAAATCAGGTGTCTGTTAATTTTGCTTCTCCAGTAGAAGCTTTCCAGGGAAAAGACGAGTTAGGTGATACTAGCTTTGACATTGATAGTAAGAGTGGTACTGCTGAACAGAAACGTGAGAAGGAAACCACAAAGTTTGAACCAACTGTTCTTAAAGTAGATGAATTTGGGAGGCATATCAAAGAAGGTTCTACAAATAGTGACTCTGACGAATCTCGCAGTCATCGGACTAGGAGGAAGAACAAAAGAGATAGAAGCCGGAGTCGCAGTCGGTCTCGATCTCCCCTAGACATAAGGAGTAGGAGGAGAAGAAGAAGCAGTCCTCGGAGGAGAAAGGATAAGAGAAGCCACTCTCGCAGGTATGTACTGCCGTAGTGCATTGTAGGATGTCTTGATTACCTTCTATTAACTTGAGCATTGTCTACAAACAAACAGGTTATGTATGCACAAGCGGTCTTTTCCTAGGTTATTTTGTTGTATGAGTTGAACCTCGGTTAAAACCTCTCTCTGTTAGCTGATGATTTACTAGCACCAACATTTTTTATTTCTGGTATCGTACTCAATTATCTGTGATATGTCGATACTCTCCAACACACTGTTGATACGTGTTGGTGCAGTATTGGAGGCCACAACAATAACCAAGCCTTATCCCACTAAGTGGAGCCGGCTACATGGGTAGTGTAGTATTGGAGACCATTTAAAAAAAAAAAAAATCCGATGCTCTTGAATATGCCATTGACATGCTCCCGACACGCCGTCGACACCTCATTCTTCATGACTCTTCTCAGATACATATTTATTAGTCGATGTTGAAGCTCTCATTCATTAATTACAACAAATATAATTTATATCACCCATTCAGCTATTAATCTCCGTTTTTGCAATTATATATATATAGACACACACACACACACAACAACAACAAATGCAATGTATATTACCCGTTGACCAATTTTTCACCCATTTCATATTTTCATCTCTATTTTCAGTCATGATTGTTGGAATGCATTGCTATATATATATATTTTATTTTATTTTTCCTTTCTTTTTTTGTGAATTGAGATACTATATTTATGATTACTTTTTTCTTTTTTGTGAATTGGGATACTGTATTTATTATATTTTGTGGATTTTTTTTACTTCTATATATCTCTATGCTAAATATATTGCATCATATATTTTTCGAGGAAAATCTTATCTGATACACCATACACGTCGTATCTAATACTCATATTGTATCTTTGCATCATAGTTGAGGATTGATCATCTTACGTACATTTCTAGTTCTGGATCTTCATCACTTCAATTACTCCTTTGAAAAATATATTATATTTATAAAGTTTCAACTTTTGTTTGTTGCAGCTGGTCTCCTCGGCGGCGTAGGAGCAGGAGTAGGTCTCCAATGTTAAGACGTTCAGGTGACGTTCATGGTGAGAATGTGAGAAGGGACAAGGCTCAATGCTTTGATTTCTTACGTAGAAAGTGCTATCGTGGAGCATTGTGTAGGTTTTCTCATCATGAATCTGACAAGAGTGCTACTTCAAGGCGCTCTAGGAATAAACATGATGTGGAACTCTATTCTCGCGAAAAAAGTTCTAGGATTAATGAAGAAGTGCAGAGTATTTCTTCGAAAGTGTCAGATTATGAGCATGATGGAGTCAGAAATCAGGACATAGATCTTCACCAGAAGATAACTGGCCAGGAAGTAGTGCAAAGAAAGGAAGATTCTGAGTGCCGTGCTGTTTTGTCTACTACCTTTGGTATCGACGGTCAATCAGTTAATTGCAATCCAAGTTCTGAAGGTATCAGAGAGGTTTCTCCTAAGGTGCAGGAAACCTTAGATGTCAGAGAAAAGTCCAAGATTTCAATACAAGAAAATGATGGTTTTCAGAACGCAGTAAATTCTCATCAGCAGCACTTGGTTGATGATTTTCAGCCTGAAGCTTTAAGTAGTGATGATGCTTCTAGACCATCTGATGGTGCATCTAAGGATGTTATTCCCTCAGAAGATGGTTCATCTGTTCAGCATCTACAGTCCAATGTTCCCGAACTTTATGGTTACCCGTCTCAGCTTCAAAATGCGGCCTGCGTGACTGATTTGTCATCTGATAAAAGATCAACGATTTCTGCTAATGTGGTTTCTGGTAGTGACCCTTTACCATCTACACAGCTACAGTCAGCCACTACTTCTGTTGGTCCATGTGTAGCATCATCAGAGCAGGCTTCGTTGCACTCTCAGGCTTCTAAAGAGTTACCTCCACAAAGTGTATCATCAGTGGGATTTCCACCTCATACTTACCCATTGCCTGCTTTTGTTGGTTCACATTCCCAGGGTGAAAATGCTGTGCATATGCCACAAATTCCAAGCCAATATGGTGTGATGCAGCAAAATGCATTCTTTCCTTTCCAATCCACTGCCAGAGAAAACTTTGAACCTTATCCAGCTCCATTACCAACACCAAATTCTCATTTCAGTGTACCTCCTAATAGTTCTTGGACGTCCTTGCCACCACCACCACCACCACCATCACAGGCAGTGTATAATTCCAGTTCCAACTTGGGAGTTGCAAAATCATTTATTTCTTCAGAATTTAATCAGAATCAGCTGCATTCAAGAACTGACTATGTATCCCAGACTTCCATGATTCCTGGGTTACCAACTCATTCTCAAAGTTCACAATTTGAGCATCAAGCCTACCCTCCATTACAGGATAATTCACGAGCTTTCATGCGTACAGAACCTTTCTCACCCAAGCATCTCCATCAGGGGAACCCGGCATACCAACCGCTTCCAAGCTCCACATCTTTTGGCGGCCCGCATCATCAACAAAAACAATTTTCCTGGGATTCAGATGTGAACAGATCACAGCCTTCTTATGGCGGCAGGTTGCCTCCTGAAGGACATTTCAGCACATCTTCCCACATTAATCCATTACCACAGCAGCAGCAATCAGTTCATAATTTTCAATATACTTCATCTGATGTTAATTTTGCTGGACCTGGAGGGACTGCTACTGTGTCCAGATATCCACCAGATATTCCTGATAGCAATCATTCAACTTCTCTTCCGAATTTGGGAGCATCAAGAGTTTCTGCTCACCATAATCCTTATGCATCAACCTTTGAGCAGCCACTTAGTTCAAAATTCAGTTCAAGTTTTTTACGACAAGAAAATGATATAAATTATGATAACAATTATGGTCCTTCTAGATATAGGGAAGGAGATAGCGCTGGATCAAGACAGACAGCATCGCCAAAACCAGCAAGAGCTGTTGATCAGAACTTGCCAGGGTCTCGTGTACAATATGATCCACTTTTTGATAGCATTGAACCATCATCCTCTTCAAAGAAATTTGATTTTGAGCAGAAGCAGGAAGTTACTGGTGAATCCAATATCAGCCTAAGGCCTAAAAGTTCTCGCAAGTCTTTGGATACCAAAGAGAAGAAGCATGAGAAGGTTGGGGCTGTTGCCTCGACCGGTTCTCTGAATAATGATGAATATGGTGAGACAGCCGATGCGGAAGTGGGTGCTGTTGAAAATGAGAGCCTAAGTAATGACATGGATGTTGGAAACCTGTCTCCAGGGGAGGATGAGATTAATCAGATCAAATCTCCAGGGAAAAGAAAGAAGAGCAAGGATTCCAGATCAATGAAGTTGTTCAAAGTTTCCATTGCAAACTTTGTAAAGGAGGTTTTGAAACCATCATGGCGACAGGGTAATATGAGTAAGGTGGCTTTTAAAACCATTGTGAAAAAGACTGTAGATAAGGTGTCCGGAGCCATGAAAGGCCATCGTATACCCAAATCTCAAGAGAAGATAAGTCAATACATCGACTCATCGCAGCGAAAGTTGACTAAACTTGTGATGGTAATTTATCTTCTCATCATTGTATTTTTTGTATTTAACTCATAGGAAGCATTTAGGTAACTGTTTATGCTGGTTTTCTGTTTACACATCCCTATCTGAAGCTGTGGATAATGCACAGAAATAACTCAGTTCTGCATTTTATAAACAAGTCTGTGTTTGGAGAAAATAACTAGAGTCTGGACACACAGACTTCCATTTTCAAAGAAAAACTAAACTCTGTAACTTGGTTGAGAGGGCTAGTGCTGTGGATTTGTCTGCATCTTAATCTTAAGGGGCTGTTTGTTTCAAGTTTACTAGATTTATTCCTAGGAATAACTTTCCTTGGAATTTAAGGAATGGGAGTTTTATTCCTAGGTATTTTAAAAAAAGTTGTTTGGTTAACATTATAATATTCTTGGAAACCATTATAATAGGGAGGTTAATAGGTAGTTACACTAGAAATTATTCTCATCTTCATGAGAACTTTATTCCCACCCTTTTCTTTGGGAAACTTTTTCTATTCCCAGGAACATTTTATACCCAGCAATAAAATTTTAATGAACCTGCAACAAACATATGAATACATATTTCTATCATTTTATTCCCAGGAATTTCCAAAGATAACTTGAAACAAACGCACCCCAAGTATAAATATTTTACTGATCTAAATTGAAAACTTGCCCATGTGTTGTCTTCTGCTTACTATGGTCAACTCGTCTTGCCTGTCTGAAGACAGATTTTAGAGACTATTGAACTTCATAGAACTGCTGCCTATTTTTCTTTTTCTTTTTTTTTTCTTTCTATCTTTTTTGATTAAAAAGGATGAGAAGTAAAGCATTACATTTGAAATATATTATCCAGAAGTTATAAATTAATTGTCAGAATTGGAAAGTTGGTTTAAGCATAATAACATCCCTTAGTGTTCAAATGATGATTACTTTCAATGACTTTCATGCCCTACATTTTCTTCAGGGTTATGTTGAGAAGTATGTCAAAGTGTGAAGATCGGAAGTGAACTTTGCCAAGGTTTTTTCAACATTAGATTGTCAGTCTGCAGACTTTTGTAGAAAATGCCGGCGCTTACCTGGAGTTTGCCCCCCCCCCTAAATTGAAAAGCGTATCAGATCATGATCTGTGACAATTTTTCATCAGCATTCCATTTCCTGGAGATTTCTTGGTCAACTTGAAATGTGTATGTATATTGTGAAATAGTTTTTATTTTGTAGTATCTTCAAGAGGTTTGGCCATAAGTATCGTGATGTTGGATTTTCGCCAAGTTATCTCTTCTGTTGTTTTAATGAGCTAAGAACTTCAAAGAAATTGCAGTCAAAAAATTGCCGTAAGAAAAGAGTAAAATTTTCCATTCTTTTTTCTTGTACAAAAGTTCTTTCTTTTGACTTCGAAAGTACTCTGGGTTCCAAAGCGTCTCATGGTTGTAAGAGATCTTTTACTTGTAGCCTCATCAAATATTTTCCCTGAACCATGGAAATGAAATATTTTCTTACAGAGGTGATGTTAATCCAAACTGTCTTCTATCGTGGAGGGTTTATGATGCATTATATGTCATGATTATTTATACTGCAAAATGTTATAGGCCATTTTACTTTTTTATTTTATAAATTTCTGAGGTATTTGCTTACTTCTGAGGAGAGGTATTTAATCAACTTCCTCTGCTAGAGAGTCAGGTTAGCACCCTAAGACTAATTATCTCTGGCAATACCATTGGTTTTCACTGCGTATAGCTTGCAAGTGAATGACCCAATAGTGGCATCAGAGCCCTGTTCGACGAAGGGTATAACCGAGGCAGCCGGTCCTTTTGCGCAGAAAGCAGCAACGGCGGTACAGTGTCAGTCTGTTGGGTCAGTGAGGGGAGCGCGGGGGACCGTCACATCGAGGCTAGAGCAACCGCACAAGTAAGAGAGACACCACACTCTAACCAAAAACCTTAAGGCAATGGGTTCATGGGTCCTCTTACTTATAAGGTGTTCAACCTTTGCTATTTTATCCGATGTGGGACATATAACTCACACTTGTACACAACAACACTCCCCAGCTCCCCCCATGACCCAACAGTGGCATCAGAGCCCCGTTCGACGAAGGGTATGACCGAGGCAGCTGGTCCTTTTGCGCAGAAAGCAACAACGACGATACAATGTCGGTCTGTTGGGTCAGTGAGGGGAGCGCGGGGGACTGTCACATCGAGGCTAGAACAACCGCACAAGTAAGAGAGACGCCACACTCTTACCCAAAACCTTAAGGCATTAGGTTTATGGGTCCTCTTATAAGGTGTTCAACCTTTACTATTTTATTCGATGTGAGACATATAACTCACACTTGTACATAACAACACTCCCCCTCAAGTGTGAGTCCATCTATTCAGCATGCTCTCCCTTCAAGCGAAAGCTTTTACTGGCTTGTATCGTCATTGCTGATTTCTCCGCAAACGGACTGACACTACTTGTACCGCCGTTGCTGCTTTCTGCGCAAACGGACCGGCTGCCTCGGTCGTACCCTTCATCGAACAGGGCTCTGATACCACTGTTGATTCACTGGGGGAACGTCCACATCAGGGCTTGAACAACCACACAAGTGAGAGAGACGCCACACTCTTACCCAAAAACCTTAAGGCAATGGGTTTATGGGTCCTCTTCTTACTTGCTTGTATCGTCGTTGCTGGTTTCTCCGCAACAGACCGACACTGTACCTCCGTTGCTGGTTTCTCCGCAACAGACAGGCTGCCTCAGTCATACCCTTCGTCGAACCGGGGCTCTGATACCACTGTTGGGTCACTGAGGGGAGCTCGGCGGACCGTCCACATCGAGGCCCGAACAACTACACTAGCAAGAGAGACACCACACTCTTACCCAAAACCTTAAGGCAAAAGGTTTATGGGTCCTCTTACTTATAAGGTGTTCAACCTTTTCTATTCTACCCGATGTGAGACATATAACTCACACTTGTACACAACACTCCCCCTCAAGTGTGAGTCCCTCAAGTGTGGTATCAGATCCCCGGTTCGACAAAGGGTACGACCGAGGCAGCCGATCCGTTTGCGCAGAAAGCAGCAACAGCGGTACAAGTGTGTCGGTCCGTTGTGGAGAAACCATCAACGGTGATACAAGCAAGTAAGAGCTTCCGCTTGAGGGAGGAGCATGATGAATTGATGGACTCACACTTGAGGGGGAGTGTTGTTGTGTACAAGTGTGAGTTATATGTCCCACATCAGATAAAAAAGTAAAGGTTGAACACCTTATAAGTAAGATGACCCATAAATCTAATGCCTTAAGGTTTTGGGTAAGAGTGTGGTGTCTCTCTTGCTTGTGTGGTTGTTCCAGCCTCGATGTGGACGGTCCTCCATAAACCCATTGCCTTAAGGTTTTGGGTAAGAGTGTGGCGTCTCTCTCACTTGTGTGGTTGTTCAAGCCTTGATGTGGACGTTCCCCCGAGCTCCCCTAGTGAACCAACACCTTCATGTATGTGTGCCAGGAGGAGTGATTTAATTTTAAGTTATGATCCTACTACCTTATAAGATAATAGTATTCAAGGTTTTCTATCCTGTCTTTGTTTTTCACGGATTTCTGTAAATTGAACGAATTAGCAACATTGTTTGCACACAACAATTGTAATTTTCAAATTTATTATTTATTATAGGGGAAATTACATTGACCTCCCCTGAGGTCTCCTTAAATAACACAAACACCCCCTCTAGTTTTAAAATAGACATCAACCTCCCTCAAGTTCTCATAAAACAAATAAAATCCTCCCTTACCACTTAACACCGTTTGTTTCACCGTTAATTAATTATATTTCCTCCAACATTATTCTCCCTTGTTGCACACTTTGTTCTTATTATATATACGTTGGATTGGTACGTTCTACCCTTTTTCGTTCTTCACACGTGTATTTCTTTATGTTCAAATCCCTTCTGATTTTTTTTTCCAATAGCAGGCTTATGTTTAAGTCGTGTTTCTTATTTCAATTTTATTGGGTAAAGTTTTGAGTTTGTCTGTCATCCCTGCAAATTCAGCGTCCACCCTTGGACAATATCCCTACTTAGTACTTTCGAATTTCTACTGTTTTTGCACAAATCCTTATAGTCTTGTACTTATCTTGCACAAAAATTCATTTTCCTTATATCAATGATATCTTGGTCACTTATTTTCAGTATATGCTAAGCAGCTTTGGTTGGAGTTTGTTAATTTTGTTCATGTCATGATTGACTACAATTGTTTTGCAATGATTGCAAGTTTGATTTCATCACAATCTTAACCAATTTCCCAATCCAACTTTTCAAGGTTTTAAATGTATTCAATCATCTTGTGAATACAAGCTTCAAAAAGGTAATCTTCTGCTTAGATATCTCATATATTTCACCTCTAACATTTTCTTTGTAGAGCTTTGTTGAAAAGAACCATCATAACATAAGGCGCAATCAATACTCATTTTTTTCTTTCTTCTAAAGCTGAAGATTCATGCAACTAGCATGAAATATATGATATTTAATGCAAGATTCTAATTTTATCGACACGACAAATATAATATAATATTTCATATAAGAAACATATTTTTCCGAGGAAATAAAAAAAAATTAATGAAAAATGTTAGTAGTTAATTGTTAAATTGATATTTAAGTTAATTGTTATATTAATATTTACTCATTTGTCTAAGCTTGAACCCATAACCTCTGACTTCTTAAGCGTTAACTCAAATTAGTTAAGCTACCCATAAAAATAAAATAGAGTTATAAATCGTACAATAATGCAACTTAAAAGTAATTATCTTTTCTCAATGCACATGAAGGACACTGTTTCAATTATGATTTTATCTTTTTTAGTCAAATGAGTTTATAAAACATAAGTTATAAGCTAAAAAAACAAATCTTACTACTTTTTTTTTTTTTGACAAACAAATCTTACTACCTAGATGCATCTTATATAACTCATGGATAGTTACTTGATCAACATTTGTTCCAATGCGTCTAGTGAATTAAAGCCTAACTACGTGTCTCTAAAGTCTAAACCTTTATCGGTGCTAACAAAGATCCACTATCGAAGATGCCATAATACATTAACCTTGATGTTGTCCTTGTCGTCATTGATTCCATAGTGTGCTTACAATTATAATTAGCGGTTAACGTAATTTTTTTTTTTTTTTTTAAGGTTTATGTTAAAGTTAGAATAGAAAGAAACTTTCAGGTATTGAAAAGCATGCTTGTTTTGTTTTGATTGTTACATAATCCTTTTATTTTTGTTTTTTTCACCCATATGGTTCAAATGAATCATCAATACTCTATAATGTAAACAATAAAAAATGTTTTACAATGTCTCAAATATATGTATAATTTTTATTTTTTTAAAACCGGGTATCACCCAAATAGGTGGAAAATTCTATTTAAGAGTTTTAACGCTTCTGCATGCTCAAAACTGAATTTGAATCCAAAACTTTAGTTAAGCTAAAAAAGAGTCGTGACATCTCATGTAAGCGCTTTTGGGTAATTATATTTATAATTTAACTAATATTATCATATTTAATTTTATTGTTCCTAATTTATAAAATACTGTCTAATTAGTGTGATTTTTATTTTCCTATCACTCTTTAATTTATATTTTATATGAGGTACAATTTAGAGAATAAAACATTTTTTTATTACTTTAGAATATTAAATGAGACAAACACCTATTTTCAAATCATGTGAATTCATTAATTTTTTTGTTTATATATAAAACCAGAGGAAGTATAATCTGGACATTTTAATGATCTATTCCTGTCTCAAAAGGTACCATGGTACCGAACATAATAGAAAGTAAATAAATAAAAGAATTTATGATATATTTTAAAAACATTTAATTAGTAGATACCGCTAATAATAAAGTATAATTATTTTATATATACATTGGATTTCAATCTATTTTAAAAAGGGTTAAATATGTTTTTGGTCCCTATAAATATATCAACTTTTCGTTTTAGTCCCTATTTTTAAGTTAATTTTTATATTTTTTTAATGAAATTGTGCAGAAATGTGTAAAATATTGTAAAAAATTTCCAATAAAAATTAGAATTTTTTAACAAAATACAAATTAAATATGAATTTTTAACTGTCAAAAATATAAAAATTCATATTAAATTTATGTTTTGGAAGAGGTTCTTAAAATATTAGGAATTTTTCTACAAAATTTTATTCAAAAATATGAATTCTACATATGAGTTTACTTTAAAGGAGGGACCAAAAGTAAAGATGGAAAATTTTTGAGGGACTAAAAATTGAAGAAATTTTGTAGAGGGACTAAAATGAAAAGTTGACATATTTATAGGAACCAAAAACATATTTAACCTTTTAAAAATGATTTGAATTTGTTTGCCCTGCAAATTGAGTGGCAATTTAGGTATTGACTCAAACATAAACCCTCTCTCGCTCCATCTTAGGAAGGAAAAAAAAAAAAGAAGCTTGGTAACATTTCCTTCTCTTTCTCTTCTCAATCTCAACTCAGGTACCTTCTTTTTCTTCCCAATCCTTCAACTATTGCTCTTTCTTTTCATCGCATTCCCATATTTCTCCTTTTCAATTTAGGGTTTAGGTTTTTTTTCTTTCTTTCTTTCTACATTGCTTTGTTTCGTGTTTTCATTTAGCAACTCAACTTAATATTTCTAATATTAGTTTTGTTGTGAATTCGTTGAAAAATCACACCAATAAGGAGCAAGGGATAGTTAAGCAACCAGAACAACGTGTATGGAAAAGTTATAAACACAAGGCAAAAGTAGAAAACAGCGAGAGAGAAAAGAAGAGAGAACACAAAAGAATTTATTGATCCAGTTCGGTCCAAATTGACCTAGTCCGGGGGGAGAGCAGTCATCCGTTCCATTATAATGATGAATAACTTTACAAAAGAGATATCAATGCGTTACAAGAATAAATCTCCCGCCTAATTCTACTCAAAGTCCCAATCTCTTCCCGTGACCAAGAGACTCAATCCTAATAGTGTTTCCCAAGGTGAATAAACCCTCAAACCCTAGTGTTTGTTGCCAAAAGACAAACTCTATACAAACCCTAGTTTTGTTGTTGCATTTCTAAGCCCTGTTTCAGCCCCCTCTATCTCCAGGTTTACTCTGATACAAAACCTATATTTATAGTAAAAGTAATCCCCATAAAATTGTAACAAATCTGGCCCAAAAATACGTTTCTGTTATATTTTCTGCTGGCAAATTCGGGCCCCAAATTCCTCCATTTGGCCACCGATTTTTGCCGAACCAATAGACAAAAAACAGCACTCAAATTCGGGCCCCGAATTGACAGTTTCCAGAAACCTCAATTTCTCCAATTTTGAGTCACGTTCACAACAATCTCCACCTTGACTCTAAATTAGTGATGATGTCAAACCATCGACCACCTTGCTGCTCTTTCCCTTGCTTCCCACTACACCAAGTAACTCCACAAGTTTACACCCTAACCTCTTCAGCCATCGGAATGTCTTCCGCCTTCTCGAAGATCCTTGTATCCAAACTAAGAGTTAAAGTAGGTGCATGCCTCGGGTTCAAACCCGAATGAATGAGTAAAAATATTAATCTAACAACTAATTACTAACATTTGTGATTAAAAAAAAAGGAAATTTTTTATTTTGTTTGTGTGTTAAAGGAATTATGGTTTTGTAGTAGAGTCCGTGGAAGAACAGAAATTGATTGTTGGCACAATGTATTTTTATGCTTAACATGGATTTACCAAAATCAAACAAGGTTTCTATAGTGTCATATATATGTTGCTTTGAGTTTCAATTTCTTTTTTGTACAAGTTTTCATTTTTCAAATACTGATTTATGCTTTAAATGTTATCTACTTTTCTGTTTTTTTTTTTAATGGTTAGTGATTTCTAGGGCATTATTTGGTGACTTAATATGGGACCAAAGAGAAAAAGGGGAAAGACTAGACATAACACATTCGAAATTGATGCCAATGGTTGTGGCACTCCAGAGAATACTTTTTCATCCAAAATTTCTACATATGCATTGGATATGCTACTCAATGTTTGTCCACTGGCGCGGATACTTGTTTGCGGGAAAATGAAGAAAAGGAGCAGAATATCCTCAGTCAGGCTCCGGAGAAGGGCAATGGAGGAAGTGATATCCAGGACAAAGCATGCAACTGCAATTCAGAGTTATTTGCAAAAGAGTCTGTGTTAGTAGAAGTTGTAAAAATGAACATGGAGCAAGGTATAAATGAGAACAGTTCCAACCCCGAGGGAACAAGTAATCCCGGGAAGAATGGAAGTCTGGTAAAGAATCATGAGGAGGACCTAGAAGCTCATGATTTCTCTGGTAAATTTCGGTGCATTAAAACCTATTCGAGGAAAAAATTAAACAATGTATATTGTATCAAAGACCATCACAATGATGATTCACATGAAGTTTTTGAAGGACCGTTGATAGATGGCTTAATGGAAACAGAAACAGAACATTCAACCCATCAGAACAAAGTTGAAGTTGAGGAAATCAAGTTGATAGTGGAGAATAGTTTTAAGCAAAGATCTACAACTACATCTTGTCTTGTAGACATTCCGATGACACAACTTGAAGAAACAAATGCCACTGAGGTAGATCATGCTGAGGTTACAAGAAATGATCTGTGTTGTCCAGATGATGTTGATGATGTTTCTGATTTAAGCTTAATCACCGTAAATGGTGGTGGTAATTCAAAGATATCACAATGCTCAGTGTAGAGACCTATTATCAGCAACTCAAAGAAAAAGCTTCTCATCCTTGATGTGAATGGACTACTTGCTGATTGTGTCAGTGATTATTCTTACAGATATTATCTATCAGAACCAGAATTTTGGGTTGGAGAGAGAAAAGGTAACATGGTCAAATAATCAAATTTCCTCATATCATAAAGTCCATATCTGATCTTGGTTGAATTTGACAGATTTTACTTGTGCCTTTTGCAGTGTACAAGAGGTCCTTTTGTAATGATTTTCTACAATTTTGCTTTGATAGATTTCATGTGGGAGTTTGGTCATCTATGGCCAAGTATTTCCTAACCTGTGATTGATTTTATCTTATTGCTTGTGTTTATTAGTTTGATGTGGTTTACGATTTTATCATGGGCTGGTTTGTTTGCATTTCAGAAGTTAGGTTTATACATTTAATCTTACTATCCTTGATGCCTGTGTGTACTGACAGGTGTGATGTTGATGGCGTAATCAAATTTCTTATGGGGAAATCTGCATCTAGATTGCTCTTTTGTTGGGTAATCTATTCATATTCATTAGTTTTTAGCATAATTTTAGGGGATATTTGGTTAGGTAATAAGTTTTCTATAAATAATTTCTATATCTCAAGGTAGTATTTGGAATGGATATATGATATATCCTTTACTAGTTGTACTTTATTAAAAAATTTGCTCTGAATCGCCAGATGGCTAGTGGCTATTAAGATTGTTTTATATGCCCATTATTGTACTTTGAATAATAAGAATTCTTGCTGATCAACAAAATACTGTAGTATTGCGTCACCTATTTAATTTTAGCATACTATATATACATGGAAAAAAGTTATTGTGCGACCCAAAGTTACTAATAATCAATTTGGTTTTGGTCATGAGGTTGGACTTCAGAAGCAATTCATTTGCTAAGACGAGTGATGGACTCGTATTATAGGGATCAAAAAGACTTCATTGATTTGTAGAAGGTGTATGATAGAGCGCCAAGAGAGGAAGTATCTACTGATAGCTACAGGGCTGCACTAAAGGTTAACTCTAAGCCCTTATCTTTTATAAGTCTTGGATGTACCTATAAAAAGCGCATTCAAGAGCTAACACCAAGATGCATTGTTTTAGATGATATAGTCCTACTTGGAGAGTATGTACTTATGAAGCACATTCAAGAGCTAACACCAAGATGCATGTTTTTTTAGATGATATAGTCCTACTTGGAGAGTTAAGAGAGGAAATAAATAGGAGGTTAGAGACTTGGAGATAAGCCTTAGAAACATGTGAGCAGAAGTGAGAAGGAGCATATGGAATGTAAATTGTGCAAAAGGCAAAGCACCCTTAGCTTAGAGGTGAAAGTAGGATAGCTCAAGTCACATATTTAAATATCTTAGATCTATCTATTGTACAAATAGAGGGATGTATAAACCTTTGTATTCAAGCGGGGTGGTTGAAATGGAGTAAGGCCTTTTGTGGTTGGGCCATTTTTTATTCCTATAATAATATGAGTCCATCACTCGCTGTAGCAAATAAATTGCTTCCGAAGTCTACCGCACATGAATAAAACCAAATTGATTATTAGTAACTTTGGTTTTTTTCGTAGTCTCCGCACAATAATTATTTCCCATGTATATATAGATCAAATGAAGGATAACTCGATTCCTAGAGATGGAAAAAGGCCAAAGAAACTATTGTAGAAACAACTAAGAAAAAATTAGAGGTCAATGATTTGGCTAGAAATATGATTCATGATAGAACATTGTGGCGTCATTTGATCTATTTATCTAACCGCACCTAATTGGATAAGGATTGATCGTTGTTGTTTTATGCTTCTGCTGCAGAGGCATCCCACCCTTAATAGCATTGTTCTCAACTGACTTGCATGCCCTCCCTTGTAGAGGATTTTCTATATCATGTGCTACTAACTAGTAACTTCTACTATTACTAGACAGAAGCAATAAGTTTAAATATGGCTTTCACTTTGGACAAAATGGATTTGGATTTGATGTAAATTACAATTTTGTTAACTAAAACAGTTTGTTTTTCATATTACTAATCAATAAATTGAAGATGCAGTTGATAATTATTACTGTTACTTTTACTAATGAGCCTTTGTATTATGTTTTCTGTAGAACCAATCCCACTGTACTATAACAAAATTCAGTACTGTTGAGAATTGGAGGAAGCCCCTTGTGTTGAAGGAACTCAGAAAGCTGTGGGAGAAGCTGGAACCTGGTCTTCCGTGGGAGAAGGGAGAGTTCCACGAGTCAAACACATTGTTAGTGGACGACTCCCCTTACAAGGCGCTTGTGAATCCTGTAAGCTCATGTTGTTTTCCTTACATTCGTTATGCATTGAGCTTTGCTTTCTTGTGGGTTTTCCTCCTAATTGTATTATTTTCTGATGCATACGGCCATATTTCCCTACTCTTACTGGTTCTTCCAGACTAGAGACTCGTCATTAGGTACACTCTTCTGTTCATCTTTCTCTCGACACACTCCTTACCTTTTTGCTTATTATTGCTAATTTCCACTGATTGACATATTTAAAGTCTTTTTTAAATTCAAATGCTTAGAACATATATATAAGATTGTTTATTCATGTTTATCGTCCCATTCCTTTTACTATTAACAGGACCTGAAGGCGATCTTCGGGAATATCTAGAAAGGTTGGCTAAGGCTGACAACATTCAAGAGTTCGTGTCGTTGAATGAATTTGGCCAGCGGCCCATAATACCAGCAATTTCGTCATGGCGTTACTATCTTAAAGTTATAGCATCAGTTAAGTGCAGGGAAAACGATATGCCCTCGGCACCAGATGGGGAGCAAACTGCTTAAAGAATAAAGTATGATGAAATCCATGAGACAATTACTGGTGCACACCGTTTGCATTTTAGAGCGTGCTTGTTTGTGTTACAAACACAATACAGACATCCTAGGACACAGATATGAGTCCTAATATATTTTGGTATATTGGATTTCGGAAATGATATTTTATTTATCACGAAGAATTGACTCACGGATGCAAAACTGATTAGGTGGCACAATATTAATGCTGAACGCAACCATGTTTTCCGACCAACAGAAGATTTAATTGTTTCACAAAAAATATTGACTCTTTGTGAGGAAATTGTTGTGATATGGCACTTCTCGTTGGATATTTGTTGAATACATTGAGGTCTAACAGTATATTTGCCTCAAAAGAATTAAAGATCAAATGTACGTTTTCAGTTTCAATACATGCCAAGTTTACACAAATATCATCCACCCAAATGCATATCCAAAGAAGTTGAAAGAACACTACAAACTTCATTAAGAGTTGGTAATGTATCTTGAATGTTATGCATACACGTGCGCATGCTGTGAGACAAGCTCTGGCATGTATGATTAGCACCTGCTTCAGGGCTTTTCATGTTTGTATTCAATTAATGATAATTTTAATAATTAATAACTTCATACTATCATTTTACGTAGGATTGAATTATGTTTATATTGGTCTTCCTAAGAACATATCGAGTGCAAGAAACATAACATAACGGTTCTTTATCTTTTTTCACCATTAAAGGTGTGCCTATGTAACAGCAATTGAGATTGCTTAAATTTAGGGATGGAGCTTGAGCAAGTATTGCAACTTTCAGGGAATTTTTTTTTTGGTGGTGGCCGGGTTTCGAACCCCGAACCTTGCATATATTATGCATTGTCCTTAACAACTGAGCTAAGCTCACGAGGACAATTTTCAGAGAATTTAATCATTAAAAACAACTTTTTACTAATCAATCTCAAATGAAAAAAGTGGAAAACAAAATGGAAAATTGAAATCTAACATATAGAAAACAAATTCAAAAGAAATCAAACCCATTAAAAAAAATAAACTTTAGAATTGGAAAACCTAGATCTAACTTTGGAAACACCGAATCACAGTTCATCTCATAGTGTGTCGTTTTGTTGTTTCTCCTATGTCGTCACATTGCATGTGAAAGAGGCGGACAAGACTTGGGAATAGGTCAAGCTGGCCTATGACCTAACCTACATCAAGTTCAGATCAGGCGAGACTTTGTTTAAAACAAAGAAGATTAATACTTTTAGAAGTCTGTCTAACTTAAAAGGTCGGGTAACATGCCATCAAAAAGGTATTTTATGCCTACCAGGTCATCCTACTTGAATAAATATGAATAATAGTTTTTAGGTTAAATTGGATGTTTAGTCCTTTAAATAACTTCTTAGTTCCGAATAATTATTAGCGTTTTGATCTTTTATTTCTACTTTTGTCCGCCAACTTGATCCTTTCCGTCAATTTTTTGCAAAAAATGTTAGTTATTGTAAAAGTGGCATGTGGTGTAATGGGTATAGGACGGAAATGAAACAAAAAAATTACTTAATGGACTAAATATGTAACTAAAAAATTATTTTACCATTCTTCATCTTCTTTCCTCATCTTCATAACACAAATCTAGAAGAAAAATAAAATCGGTAATTCATCACTTCAAGTTCAACTCAATTTTAAAACCCATAAATGTGAAAAATTATCTCTCATTTCTTCATCTCAAACCCAAAAAATTCAAACATATTTCTATTTTGTGTTGTGATCTTCTAATTTAAATTTGACTGTGCTTAAAGTCATATTACTTATGGGTCCTGAGCTATGGGATACTTGTGAAAGGTATTCGCCTAACATAAAAGAGATACAGGACTTGTCAAAAAAAAAAAAAAGATATAGGTGATGGACATGAAGAAAGTGAGAACAGCCAAACTCTACTACCTAAGGGATAAAATAAATGCGCATAAATAACACTAATGTTTATCCTGTTGGAAATTTTTGTGATTAATAATTTTGTTATACTCTATTTTCATTTGTATGTACATGGATTCTGCTGTTTTGATATCAATCTAGATTTTTTACTTCATAAATATGTCTCATTTTTT
>Ga0228711_1000423_pt1 | contig 50567 bp, 18 predicted proteins | sample MedpolnodulmetaG_2_FD_177996 | JGI IMG/M metagenome (GOLD analysis project Ga0228711, IMG submission 177996) | Root nodule microbial communities from Medicago polymorpha collected in Santa Monica, California, United States - brown nodules | ecosystem: Host-associated > Plants > Roots > Nodule... | reverse complement strand
AAATAGCAAAATTAATTTTAGGATTTTTTTTATAAATTAAATAACACAACTTATGAGTAAATGATGTGGCACATTCCTATTGGATGACTGTGTAATCTTGCTTTACACAGTCAGTGCACCATAATTAAACTCCAATATTATTGCATTTTGAATTATCTCCGTTTATACATTTCTTGTTTGTCAGTAATTAATCAAATAACCTGTATTCATTAATAAGACCAAATACACCCACAACAATATACAAGAGTATAATCATGGAAAAAAAATCATATAATAATAATAATAATAATAATAATAATAATAATAATAATAACAACAACATTTTGAAGGAGAACTGAATGATACCCAGTGATTTTTTAAATTCCAATTTTACTGATTTTCTATAAAATTTGATTTAAAAAAAAGAGCATGTCATGTTTTTTCATAGCACGTAAATGCCTTTTAAGGTATTTTTTTAATATATTTATGACTAATTTAATAGAGAAAAAGGTATACTGGATAATTCTTTAATGATCATTGCATGATAATGACTATTGAGGTATAACATTTGATGTTTTTATTGAATAAAACAAACACCATAAAAAATTCATGAGAAGAGCAAAAGGAAGTTAGAAAAAAGAAAGGGATTTAAAAATAATGATAACGAAAAATTAAGGTGTATGGTTTGATTGTGAGAGTATAAGGATTAAAGTGATTTGCCGGTAATCTAATGAGTTTTTTTGAAAGAGTTGAAGGTTTTTGGGTTTATATTACCAAGAAATTAGACTTAATTAAAAAAAAACTCCACCAAAGAGCAAATATGAAGGAATTTTTTATAATAAAGGTTCAATAAAAAAAAATAGTATGAAATCAAATGACATCTCAAAACTAATTTTTAGGATAAAAATGACATCCAAACACAAACAAAATAACTCATCATAATGTTGGAACTTCGGGGGAATCTACACTAGGATAAATCATCATATTAGACTAAGAATAACCATATAAGTGGGATTGATATCACATTCTCGCTTCAAATGTCTAATAAGCATCTATTTTGTTAACATAACACATTTACATTTTTCTATTGTCCGATCCCACCAATGAACAAAAGTGAAGGAATTTTAAATAACAATGGTTCAAGAAAAAAAATTGCATCAAAGTGAATGACATACAAGAACTAAAATTTAAGATAAAAGAATTTAGCATATGACATCCAAAAATGAACAAAACAATTCACCACAATGTTGGGACTTTCAAGGGAGTCTATACTAAGATTGATAATTGTGTTAGACTAAGAGCAACCACGCAAGTGATAATGACACCACATTTGTATTCAAATCTTTAAGATATATATTAGCTAGGTATAAGGATTGTCTCACTTATATGCTTCTTATCGTCTACTCTTAGATCTAATGTGAAACTTTAACTCACATATGACATATGACATATTAACATATCCCTCTTTAAATGTGAGACTCTCTGCATCTGTGATCTGGTAACGTAACCAAATAAGATAAGATAAAGGCATAGCAAAAGCTTAAGATAAATAAATTAAATAAATGACATGTAAAAATTAAAAATGAATTTATGGCAATGTACCATACAAGTGAGATTGACGCCAAATTCTCACACAAAATCTTAAGAAATTAGGTAAATGTGTCATCTCACTTATATGTTGTTCAAAATCTACTCTTTCATTCAATGTTGAACATTAACCGACAATTGACTCATTAAGATCTCTTAATTAAGTGTGCGATTATCCGGGTCCTTAACTATTTGACATACTCAAATAAGGTCAAACAGAGGCACAACATGTGTAAAAAAAGGTGGGTTCCTACGTAGTAGTTTCATGAACGAAGATTTATGTACTTTTCTTCCATGAGAAGAGAGAAAAAAATTATAAATAAAAAACGAATACGGAGGTTTATGTACCTATTTTTGTCATAATATTCTACCCATTTCTAGAAAATTTTATTACAAAATATGAAGGTTAGACATGAGTTGACTGAAAAGTAATGACTAATTTTATGGATGAAAAATTTTGGAGGGACCAAAAACCTAAAGAATCTTTTAGGGGAACTAAAATCAAATGTTTGTATATTAAGGGGGACCATTTACTTATTTGACCAAAAAAATTAAGCAAATGGAATCCAAAAACTAACAAACCTACCATCATAAAGTTCCGAGTTCTGAGGGAGTCTACAATTGGTTGGATCATTGTATATTAGCTAAGAGAAACCCCGCAAATGAGACTAACACCACATCTTCATTCAAAAACTGAACTTATATGTTGCTCAATATCTACTATTACATCTAATAGAGAAATTTGAATACACATGACACACTAACACCTCTCCCTTAAATGTGAGACTCTTTATGTCTATGATTTGGTGAAATAGCTGAATAAGGTGTCGTAGGTACAAATGGTAAAAAAATGTGGGTTGGTGGCGGTTTCACATAAGGGTGTTTTTGCTCCTTTCTTTCATGAGAAAAGAGAAAGTGAATTAGAAAAGAAAATACGATGAAAAAGGAATTTGAATATGAAAGAAATAATAAGGGAAAATAACGAGTTACTGGTAATTTTATGGGTTTGTTGAAAGAGTTGGATATTGTTAAGTAATTATGATACCAAAATATTAAACTCATTAAACAAATTCTACATCAATTTCAAATGTCTAATAAGCACGTATTTTGTTGACTCAACATAACACATATTTTGTCAAATTTCAGATTGACGCCACATTTTCATTTAAATTCTTTAGGTTTATGTATATCATCATCTTACTTATAGGATATTCAATATCTATTGTTTCATCCATTGTAGAAATTTAACTCAAATTTGACACATTAACATCTCTCCCTCAAGTACGCGACTCTCCATGTCTGTGATTATGTGACACGGTCAAATAAGGTCAAACGAAGCACAACATGGTCAAAATAGGGATTTGATTGTAATTTAAAATAGAAGGTTTATGTTCTTTTCTTTCATGAGAAAATAAAATGAAAACTAGAAAAATAAAGAAGATGAAAAAGAAACTCGGAATTGAAACATATATATGTCTAATGAAAAAGAAACTTTAAATTGAGAGATTGAGTGAGTTGCCGGTAATTTTATGGGTTTATTGAAGGAGTTCGATATTTTTTTATGATTAATTTAGAAAAAAGTTAGACACAGTTAAAAAAAATGCCACAACATTTAAAAATATCTAATAGGCATGAATTTTGTCAACTAGGCACAATACATTAAGCGTTTTTATTTGGTCAAATTCTAACAAAGACCATAAATGAAGGAATTTAAACTAATAGAGATTGATTAAAAAAATGTTGCATGAAAACAATTCAAACCCAAAAGATTAACTTTAATATAAAAATTAAACAAATGACATCTAAAAACTAACCAAATAATTCATCATAATGTTTAGTTACGTGGGAGCTTACAATGAATTGTATTATCACATTACGCTAAGAGCAACCACACAAATATCATAATGTTTGGATTTTCATGGGAGACTGACTACATTAGGTTGCATAGTCATATTAGGCTAAGAGCAACCATACAAATATCATAATGTTTGGATTTTCATGGGAGACTACATTGGGTTGCATAGTCATACTAGGCTAAGACCAACCACACAAGTGAGATTGACATCAAATCTTCCTCCAAACTCTTAAGACACTAAGTATATGAGTCAACTCACTTATATGTTGTTCAACATCTACTCTTTCTTACACTATAATTTTAACTCACTTGACACATTAACATCTCTTCATTAAGTGTCAGAGTCTTCGCGTTCGTGATCCATCACCAAGAACCACTCCTTCTCTCCCACAATATTAAACCGGGACATGATAAAACTATTGGGCCTTATGGGGAGCCAACACTGGTGTGGATTGACACATTTGAGAAAGACCAACCACACAAGTGAGAGAGATACCACATCTTCATTCAAAACTTTAAGACTTAAGTATGTATTTTGTCACTTATTTGTTGTTCAATGTGCACTCTTTTATCCAATATTGAGCTTTAAATGACATTTGATACATCACAAAGTATGACGAAATTCTAACCCGTGCTTGGCACGGATGTCCATACTAGTAACTCTTAAAATGTCCATACTAGTCCCTTAGTGTTAACTCCATCATTCAATTTTGTTCTATTTTGTTAATTTTAACCCAAAATGTCTAATGTGAACCAACCTTAAAGTGGTTTACCATAGATCCTATTAATTTTCGTAATTTAAACTTTCGAATCTTTTTTCAAAGATGATCATTGGATTACACATGTCTATTTTATCTTACAGATCTATTTGATGAGAATCATTCAATTCTTTTTGTAATTTAAACTATTGATTTTATTTTCCATTCTTCATCTTCTTTCTTTCTCTTCTTCATCACCTTTAAAGTTCGACTTCACCTTCATCAACATTCATCCATCTTCAAACATAAAACTCAGCGGCCTAGAAAGAAGAAAAAAAAACCTTCTTTTTGGGTAGACAGTGGCATTAACTTTTTAACAAAAACTTATAAGCGGAAAGCCGTAAATTTAAACCTTCTTTGAATACTGTCCAAATTTATAAGAGGGGACCATTATATATAACGTGAAAAATTTATGATAACTTAACTGCTAGCACCACAAATGGTTCGAATATAAGAACATATATATGGGAAGCAGGTAGAGTACTCTCACAATAAGAGTTAAGTACAATCATCATCATAATAACAAACAAATATTATAGAGATATTAAACGTAGAAACTGATATATTTGTGGGACCATTTCAGGAATATTGATTTTAGCCTCTATAAAAGTATTTATTTGATTTTATTTTTCAGTCATTGTAAATATACGACATTTTACTTTTTTTGTCTTTGCTGCATTGTTTTAGTTCTTGTTAAATTTATTAATATTAAAAGTTGTCCATGTAATATGTAAAATATTTGATTTAGTTCATCAAAATAAGGAATAAAAAAAACATTGCAGGAAACAATTTCAATATTAACATATTTTGCATGTGTACTAACTCATGTTTAAATTTGTTGTAGAATACAATACTCTGGTTGATTTTCTTTTGTGAATTGAATTTTCTCTGCGGAAAACTGAAAATACTAATTTCTCAAAATTGATAAGGTGGTAATGGGTGAGTGCGACAAAGCTTTTCTAACATACGTCGGGATCCATGAACTAACTTATAGTCTTTGAGCATCACACTCTATATACCTCACCTATTAAAGGTCGTTGATTCCCTGATAAAAAAAGGATTCTCTTATTGTAGTCAAACCCTTGCTCCCTCATGAGTATTATAAACACAGTCTCACCGTTTGTCAAAAAATAAAGTCTTTAATACACCGTTATAACACACTTTCAAAATTTGTTGAAAATCTAACGGTTCCTGCTAAATTATATGCAAACCCCATTTAGCCAATTAGAAAGTACTCCCTCCCTCTGGTCTCAAATATAAGAAGAAGAAAAAATTTTAGGTTCATTGAATAATTAATATATCTGCTTTACAATGTAGACCAAATACATTAACTACTCAATGAACCTAAAAAAAAATATTTTCTTATATTTGAGATCGGATGAAGTATGTGTTAATAAGAGTGTGTTACTATGCTAAAAAAAATTACGGGTGCTAATAATTCTTAAAACCACATATTACACTTTTTTAAACAACACATACTACACTATAATTGGCTATAATGTTTTAAATAAAAAGTGATCTTAAAAAGATATCACATCTCATTTATAAGGCATTCTAAACCATCCATTATACAACCAAGTTGCTTGGACTCCAGTAGCAAGGAGCTCCTTTCAAGGACGTATCCGGAGAATACCAAGTTCGATTCCCAGGGAAAACAACGTTTGGCCAGTGCGCTTGCCTCTACGCACGAGCCAGATTAGTCGCTCACATTTGGTGGATCGAAAACCGGTGCGAAAGCAAAAAAAACCATCCATTATAATACGATAGCTAAATTAAAAGTTGTCATTCTTACGATAAATAATAATAATACTTGTTATATGGCTCAATAAATAATAATATATTTTTTTTGTCAAGTAGCCTAGTGGCTAGAACCCACACAATTAAATTGTGGAGAAATGAAGTGTTCAGGGTTCGAACCCTGGTCCTTGCATATAATATGCAATACCTCAATCAACTAAGCTAAGCTCACGAAGATAAATAATAATATTTTTTGATAGAACTATAAATAATATAATAGTATAGACTTAACTAGACACGCACTATATCATATATTTAATGTCAGGCGGGTTGGGGCATTGCCCTATACACCTTATAAAGTTCCTCTGAAATCCTAGGCTCTGGCTATGTTTATTATATTAAGGTTTCGATGCAAAGTTGCAAACATGGCAAGGTGAGGCTTTGTAATTAAACAAACGAAACTCATGTGATTTTATTGTACGTAGCTAAATAAACAAAGGCTTAGAGACAAAAGTAAACGAGGGCTAAACAGCTTTAATATAGGTCATGATTTGTGAATGCCATAAAAGGGAGCACAATTGTGCCAAAATCTGAACCATTATTAGAAGGAATGCATATCATATTTGTTGATCCTGTTGGAATAACTTGAGCAAAGGCTATATTATACTTTATAACTGAATTCATCAAAGATTTAAGTCATGTGGAATCTGCATTAATATGTACATGTCTCTGATTTTTTTTTTAACCTAAAGTGGTATAGCACCTATTTTATGAAGCTTAGGGATTAATATATATAATATTAGTCAAACATGTGGAGATAATAATTTCAGCCTTTTAAGACCAACACAATTGTTCATATGCCCAATCGTTAATGCTACAAAAACGTTTTATAGTGCTTTTTTATTTTATTTTTATCAAAAAATTATGTTTTTAAATTTTATTTTATTTTTTTAAATTAAGATATTTATCTACACTCAACATACTATGGGGAAAAAAATTAATGCATGTGTGAAGGGCACAATCGTTGGTTCTCGTATTCGTATTCATAAAATAAAGTTGTTTCTACCTTCTACCTACATAAAACATGCAACCAAGTTTTGCAAAAACTTAATCACTTTATAACAATTTTTAGGCACTTTATAATTTTTTTTTTAGGAAATTATAAATTTATTAAGTACAAATACCTATGTTTACAAAAAAAAATTATTTTTTATTACCATTCTACAAGAGTAAAGTTTTTATCGTCGTTTAATATTGACTAATCTCAATCGGAGAATCGGTGAAAACATATAAAGTGTGATATGTCCCTCCCAATCAAATTTTTATCAGCTTAAGGGACTCAAATTTCATAATACTTAAATTAATTCAATATTGGTATTTGTTTACAAATCTATGAAAAACAAAAGAATGAATTTATTTCTTCTTCCAGGGTCTCATATATGCTGGCTTTCCATCTAACCATGATGGATTCAACGTGGGTTGGATGGAATCTCCAATAATTTCATAAAATTTTATGGCACCACTATCATTCATATTATATATAGTTTATCAAGTATCACTAGGAAAACTGTGGGAGATTTCCAAAAATTATATGTTTAAAAAGTTGTATTTTTTAGCAATAAAAAGTTATATTTAACTAAATGATCGAGTTAAATCTCAAAATTAGATTTAAGTAAATAAAATAACTTGGTTCAACATCATCTAATGAGACGAGTCACAATAAGAATGTTAGGATAAATTAAGTCGCAATTATTATATAAAAAACTATATAATATACTAAACATAATGATGAGTCAATAATTAGTGTTTTTAATATAAATTGAGTCTGTTTTATTTATATTTGATTCCGTTTTATATAATATTATTTCCTTTCTAGAACTATTTTACTTCAATTGCAAGTTATTTAATTTCAGGAACAAATAATTGAAAGATTTAGTCTTGGAGCAAAAGAAAGAGGATTTGGAGCTGATTCGAGCTAAAAATACGAAGATTTGTAGACAAAAATATATTTTCCCAAGTCAGAAGCTTGGCACGGCCCGTGCCACCAGCCACACGGCCGTGCCAACCCCCATAATCCTCTTTTGCTGCTTCTGCTTCCCGGACAAGCTACCTATTAGTTTATTTCTGACCTAAAAGTCCGTGGTTTCTTGTGGAACATTCTAGTGATGTATTTCTTAGGGCTTAAGTCATTGTAAACTATAAAAAAAAGTAGCTAGCTATCACAACAATTCATCTTTTGTTCTTGGAATTCAATAGTGACAATTGTCTTCTTTAATAAAAGTTCTTTCTTTTACTTTCTTGTTATTTTCTTCTTCTTCTTCTCTATGTCTTCGATGAACATGAGTGAGTAGACTCTTATTGTCTTGAGATTGTTGGATAAGTCTAATGACGTAATCCTAATCAAAACCAAGCCTTAAACCCTAATTTCTAATCTATTTCACCGTTCTTATATTCAATAACAAATATTAATCGATGGATCGAAAGATGAAGTTTTAATATTGGAACAAGTGAATATAGACAAGGATTGTGAAACATGAAAATATTCTAGCAAACCTTGAGACAATAAAGTTTCGAGCTTCAAGGATTTCAATGGTAATCAACCATGAAAATAGGCGTGGTTGCTAGAGAAACACACTCACTGAGACCGAAAGGAGATGTGATGGGCTAAAGAGAAACTTGTCTTTAGAAACAAGGTCTAACATAAAGTTCTAGGTTTAAGGTTTGATTTGAGAAGGGTTTATCACCATGACGGACCAATAATCTCAAGGCTCTTTTATTATTATTATTATTTTCAACCGTCTAAAAATCCCAAATTTGCAACTTAAACTCTTTCTAATCATCAACTAATGTTAATTGAATTGAACAACTCCATGTTGGAATGATACTCTCTTTTTACTACTTCGGTAGAACCGTGTACTTGCGGTTTTACTCATCACATAACTACACAAAAATTCAAAAATTTAAATGATAAACATAAGTTGACTTAAAAGTAAGGAGCAAAGTGATGACGAAAAACATTTAGAAGACTAAAAATTGAAGAAAAAATTAGAGGGACTAAAAATGAAATTGAAAATTTTATAGGAATTAAAAACTTATTTAACTCATGAATTAATCAAATTAGTCCATTGTTTGGAGTAGCTTATTTTAGAACTTATGTAAAATAGTTTATGCAAATAAATATGTCTTTATGTATTATTTATAAGATTGTTAAAGTAGTTTATGAAGGTACAATTTTCGCTAATGAGAACTTATGAATTAAGGTAAAAACTTATTTATTTACATAAGCTCTTTTTCATAAGCTCAAAATAAGCTCAATCTAAACGGGACGATAATTGAATTGCATGTTATTAAACTCGGTTCAAATATATTTTGGTTTTGTGGATTAATGGGTCAACTTGACTCGTTTGTTTTTTCCTTTTCCTTTTTTTATTCACTCCTTTCATTTTTTATGTTCCTTTGAAATATTAGTTTCTCACAACTATTTATTTGGAACTTGTGATTGGATATAAGTGTATTTTTTTTTACATTAACACTAAAGGAGCCTTGAGTCCTTGCCTTTTTAATCTTGATATTGATAATAATATTTGGTGCCTTGTGATTGGATATAAGGGTAATTTTTTTACATTGACACTAAATATAAATTAAAATCAAGTTTTGTTCTTTGCCTTTTTAATCTTCATGTTGATAGTAATATAACGATTGATGAGATGAGGATGTTAGATTGGGTGTTGAGGGAAATGAGTGGAGATGGAGGAGGAGGATATTTGATTGAGAGGAGGAGCAGGTGTTGGAGTGTTGTTCTTTGTTAGATAATATTGTATTGCAGGTTACTAATGCGGATATTCATACATAGAAATACAATTCAACTGAAGATTTTTCAGTTAAAGGAGCCTACCAGTTGTTGATGTGTGATGACCTGCAAGCTCAGATACTAGTTATGAGTATGATTTAGAACAGAGTTGTACCCTTAAAAGTTTCGCTTTTTCTGCGGCGACGACTGTTGAATAGAAGAATTATGACTAAAGATAATAATTTGATTGGTTGTGGGTGTATTCACTATATGTTTTGTTATGTTTTGGTGAATGTAAGAAAGAGAAATTGATTAATCATCTCTTTTCTGGATTGTGATAGTTTCGACAACATCCGACGGTTGATTCTACGCTGGTTGTGGATTTACAGTTTTCTCCCACCTAATATATGCATGCACGCATAACAGTTCGGCAGTTCTCATATGTTTAGGTGAAATATTCGTCATTGTTTTCAAGTGATTTGGTTGACTACTATCTTGATCTTTTAATAAGAACACAATTAAAAGATTTTTCAAAACAAAAACTTCCTCTCACTCAAATGATTGATATGATTAAAATTCATTTTTGATGGCAGCCGAATGCTCTAGACATCATGCTTTTTATGACATTCATTTTCGGTGGAGAAATTTGTTTGCTTGTATCTCGTTCTCAACCTTTGGATGTTTTTGCCTTTTAACTCCGCCTTGAGTCCCTTGTAGCCGTAGGCATATCTTTTGCCTTTGTATTTTTTTTGGTTAGTATATTTTTGGCTTCTTAAAAAAGTGTTTTGTTCCTTCAATTGAATCAAACTTAAGATTTATAAGAGTTTACATATTTAAAAATGTGTGTATTAATATTTTTTAAATTAGATGGAAAATTTTAAATTACAAGAAAATGCTGATAGTTAATCATTCTAAAACATAATAGATTAGTAGGTTCACCCTAAACTTTTATATGAGCTTATTGGGTTAGTCTTCTAAAACCTCATTATAAGAACTAATAGATTGATCTACATGGCTGACCCATTTTGTCAGCTCTCCATTTTAACATGTATTTGCATGAGAAAAATACATGAATATTACCAAAAATAAAAGATGCAATTAAACTAAAAGGAAATGGATTTGTGAGTGATCCTAGAGGAGGTGCAAATGCAATGCAATGGGGTGTGATGATATATGCTAGTACTATCATCTGATCTGAGAGAGAGGTGCACGAAGACCGTGACACGTGCAACTGACTCAAGAACTCAGCACCCAATGCAAAGTAAATATTGAGATCTATAACATTGACACGTGCCCATGCTCCCCTTTTTTTGTACCTTTTCTCGAGCGTGTCACAAAACCCTTCATCCAAAATTTCATCCTTGTAATTGTACGTACCCCTTCACAATGATCATGTTGAACTGCACAAAACAAACTCTACTACGAGGATTATGACTTGTTTTTATAAAAAAAAATTAAATTAGTAGCTTTGACTTGAAATTTATGTTTTTAATATTAAATATGTAGCTTTTTAATAAATGTTTAAATATGTGTCTAGTCTGTGTAAATAGGTCTAATTTAAATTTTCGTCCATGTATTTATTAATCCTTTCAAAGTTTCCATGCAATTATTAATCATTTGATTGTTGGTCATAATCTCATTTGATTACTTACGTGACACATGATTAGTGAGTTGGTGATGACGTGGCAAAATCTGACTGGGAAAGGACCATGACTAGTCAGCAAGTGACACCTGAATTGACCTTTTTGCCCTTAATGAAATCAATCATATTGGAAATTACTAAAATGTCATCTTCTCTTTAACCTCATTCTTCTTCCTTCTTCAGTCCTCTTCTCTTTCTCCCCAACTAGCTCCGCAGCCGCTGACCATGATTCATGACCCCTCCACCTTCTCCACAATTCATTGATGCTAACAATCTCAACCAGATTCATTGACTTCATCGAAACGTGTGGTTCCCAACAATCTCAACCACAACACCCTCCTTTTGATCTCAATTTTTCTCTCAACGCAAAAAATCGTGTTTCAAAAACAAAAATCACTCAGTTCTGGTTATTAGCGCATGAAAATAGAGGAGAAAGAGTCGTGGTTTAAGGTTTTAGCGTTTCTAACATTTTTTTATTTTAATCTTCAAAACAAAACAACTCATTTTTGTTAAGCTGCAACATCGAAAGGTTCGATTTCCTGATTTTATCTCTTCAACATTTTTTAACTTTAATCGAGTTTGTGTTGATTCCTTGTTACCAACGTTAGTTCTTATCAATAGGTAAAAGTTTCAAGAATTCAACATAAATAAATGTCGGCGACGTTCACCAATCTCTCATGGTGGTTACGGAGTGGAAAACATCAAGAACCAAGAATCTCAAAAGGGGCTTCAAGAAATTCTTCAACAGATTTGAACATGTTGGAATCTGAGGTGAAGAAAGGTAAAGAGAAAATGGAATAGTAGGGAAGAGAGGAGGAAAGTGGACAGGGAATATGATGTTGTTCTTGTTCCATCTGATGGTGGATGTGTTTCAGGTTCTGAATCTAATGATTCTGATTGGTCAGTTGGATGGTGTTGATGGAATAGTTTGATGGTGTTGGTTGTGGTGGAAGAGAAGGAAGAGGAAGAAGAAGGCAGGGGTATAATAGTTATTTTGCATGTGTCTAGTTTCATTAAGGGCAAAATGGTCATTTCATGTGTCATTTGTTGATTCATACATGTCCTTTCCCAATCAGCTTCTGTCATGTCATCACCAACTCACTAATCATGTGCCGCATAAGTAATCAAATGGGATTGGGATTAGGACCAAAAATCAAATGATTAATAATTGCAGGAAAACTTTGGGAGGATTAGTAAGTACATACGAAAATTTAAGTGAGCCCTATTTGCAAGGACTAGACATATATTTAAGCCTTTAATAAATAATTGTTGATTTTCAACGTAAAGTTACTACTTTTAGTTGCCTTAACATGTGCAATATTGCACATGTTAGACAAACCCAAAACAAAATGCTAAAGAATGTTTTTAAGACATTTGATTAAAAAAAACAAAAAAATAATTGTGTTGAAAAGTATTAAAACTAATGAATTCAACTTTTTAAAATTTAAAAATTGTAGTTCTTATGATACTTGTGTTCTTATGACAATTTTTAACAAGATCTTTTTTTTTTTTAAGAATTGAGTTAACTCGAATATAATTTGAAATTCAACGAAACAATTAATTTGTTGTATTTAGTTTCTAAACCAAATAAATTAGTTAATAATTTTTTGGCTTGTTTAATCTATGAGTTGCCTTGATTATAAATGGCAAAATCTATCTATCTGTCAATAAAAGTGGGCAACTCTATTCATTTATTTGTTTTTTATATTTATAGTGAATGACAGATGATAGATTTTAATTTACGTCAATTAAACATTGGTAGAGTTATCCAACTTTTGTCGATGAGTATTATTTATAATTTTTTTACCTAAAAAGTATTATATACATAATACATTTAAAGGTCAAAATAATTTGACGTTTTTGAAAAGAAAAATAACCTTTTAATTATATGATTCGAACAAACGAATTAAATCTAACCTATAGAATTGAATGGTCCGTGAATTATATCGAATTTTGAACTAAACTAATTTTCATTGAGTCGAGATAAAAACGAGTTCGACTCTTCTCGACTCATTTTCAACCCTTCCTATTTACAACTTTTCGTGCATGTTTACATTTAACATCACTTAGATTTTGTCAAACTTGATATTCAAATGAGCATAGTAGCATACCCAGTAGTATTCCCCTGAAAAAATGATATAGTAGTATCAAGGCTTAATTACACTTTTGATCATCGCATTTTGACCAGCTCACGAAAATAGTCCTGCCTCTTTCAAATCAAACAAAACCGTCCCTAAATCATATGATTTTTGCAGTTTTAGTCATACCTCCTATTTTCAACTCGAGAAACTCAGAGAAATGGCAATTTTAGACCTACTATCTATGCTCAACCATGAAATAAACAAGGAATCAAGCATGTGGGTACAGGGAATCCACTTTATTCAACACACTAAACAAAAAACCCTAATTTCTAAGATATGTTTCAAATTAGGGTTTTTTTGGTTAGTGTGCTGAATAGAGTGGATTCTTTGTACCCACATGCTTTATTCCTTGTTTATTTCATGGTTGAGCATATGGGGTAGGTCTAAAACTGCCTAAAACTGTCATTTCTCGGTGTTTCTGTAGTTGAAAATAGGAGGTTGGACTAAAACTGCAAAAAACATGATAGTTTAAGACGGTTTTTTTCGATTTGAAAGAGGTAGGACCATTTTTGTGAGCTGATCAAAATGCGAGGATCAAAAGTGTAATTAAGCCTAGTATCAATATTATCAGCTACTCCTTTCTCATGCTAAGTGTCTTTTTATCTAATGTACATATACTGAGATGTTTTTAAGATAAAAAGTGATATTTGAACAACCATTTTTTGATAATTTTTGTGACAATTTTCTCTTTCATACTCACATTATGATTTTACTTTTTCTCTCTTTTGATTTGGTTTTTGTGTCCATACCTCATTTTCTTTATAAATTGATGGTTATCCTAAAAGTTGTCATTAAAATGGTTGTTCAAATAACATAACTCTGCTAAGATATATATATATATATATATATAGTTGATGAATTAGTTAGAGATTAATAGGTTGCCAGCTCAATTGGTTTAAACTATGGGATTAGGAGTTGAAGTTCATGAATTTAAGTTAAAACGAATGAGTAAATATTAATCCAACAACTACTTCTTCTGATCGCTATGATAAACAAAAAAAATTATTTTTAGATTCATTAAATAACTGATATATAGGATCTATGTTATACATTAGATACATTAGTAATAAGTTATTTTATGAATCTATAAAAATAGCTTTTTTATTTATAATAGTGTCTAGATGGAGTAACTAATAACCTTTGTCATTCACAATTTTTTTTAAAGAAACTAAGATACAGAAAATATGAATATACTCCATCCGTCCTTAATTATAAGACCATTCTCAAAAAAAGATTTGTCCTTAAATATAAGACTGTGTACAAATTTTAAGATGTATTTATTACATTTTTTCAACTATATCCTTTCTAATTACCAATTATATATAAAGGGCAATTTAGTAATAATAACATATTTTTGAGACAAATTTATCACTCTTACAATTTTTTTTTAATACGCATGATTTTTGCAAAGTAGTTTATTCAAAGGGACAGAGAGAGCACATGGAAGAAAATACTATAGTTCACTCATAATTAAAAGGATAATATAATCGACAATATTACTCCGGAAAAATGAAATGTAAGTAAAAAAAAATAGATAAAAAGTTGATGCACGTGGAGTAAATTTTTAACCACATACATTAACGTTTCAACTATCACTTTTACTTATATTTCATTTAGAATGGAGTATGTCTCTACTCTATGTATGAGAACAATTAATATTTTAAATGCCACACTTAATATGAGATTCACATCATGTCTCTTTGCATAAGATCATTTTAACCATTATAAACTCAAGGTATTGCCAATTAACGTTGTCATGTAAGCGTTTTAAAATTTGACTTTCAACAACAAAAACAATCATCTCTTCTACGTTTTGTAATATCTATGATTTCCTTAACCACAAGGATTCCATAAAAAATATGTCTTCCTACAATAAAAGTCCTATAACAGCAAGAAATAAGTTTCTCGAGAACCCTTTTGAACCTACAAGCCAACAACTTAGCCGCAATCTTATATAAGCTTCCTATAAGTGAAATTGACCTATAATATGCCAAATCTTGAGAGCTATCTCGTTTAGGAAGCAGGGCAATGAAAGATTAAAGAAGTGATTTTGAAACATCACCATTCATGTGAAACTACCTAAATATGTCGATAATATTAATACCTAAATATGTCGATAATATTAATACAAAGTGTTAAATATGATTTTAGTTCATATAAAATTACCAACTTTTATTTTTTGTTCCTATAAAAAATTATCATCGACTTTTAATTCCTAAATTATTTTCCATCAAAATTTTAGTCTCTAATGTTAAATATCAACTTATGAGGCAAAACATAAGTCCACATGACACTTGTCACATTCTTAAAAAAAAAATGACACTTGTCACATAATTTTTTTAATGACATCGAAGCTTTCTAATTTATTAATTTATAATTTAAACATCGGAAGTTTTGAGTTAATTAAATCTCAAACATTGAATGAATCAAATGCCTTAAAAACTATGCATGATGATTTTGTGAGCGATGCTGATGCATTCAATCAGAATGCGGTGTAATTTGGAGATTAAAAGCGTCGATAAAGTTTACAAATCCTAACTCAATTAAGAAAATGTTGAAATTCTCTATAGAAAAATGTTGAAATTGTTAGGTCAGACGCTATGATAGAGGTTTGAACTCCAGCACCTCAATTTATGTGTGTGTGAGTTTATTTATAACGACTTTGCCATTTTGACTATAAAAAAAAAGTTGACAAAATATAATTTGAGGATTATAATTATAAAGATTTTAGAAGAGGAAAAATTTGTGTCAAAATCCAAATTAATGTTGAGTCTAATACTAAACTGACTTAGGTTTGTTTGGCAGTGTTCACTTGATACTTTAGAATTTACTCCTTTCAAGATACTAGATTCGATAAAATTTCAATCAACTAATTTAACCTTTTTAAAACAATGTTATGTCTAATAAGAGTGTTTAATAATCACCCAAGTAACCCCATTTGTACTACAATTGGTTATTTTGTTCTTGTACAAATTGTACTACAAGAAAATTGCTTTTCTGACATACATATCTTCCTAATAACACATGTAAATTACTAAAAAGTCTCCAGCGGTAGTTAACTACCGTTGATCTGTTTATAAGAACAGAACAAACATAGGAGTTTTCAAAACTCCATTGTTGCGTTTTTTGAATTTTTAGGTGCAATTTTCACCAAGCATAAGCCATTCCAAGCCAATTTTAAGCACATAATCAAATAAGTGTTTTGAATCCTATTGCATTGGGTTTTTGTTATTGAATTGTTAGATATTTTGGAATTGTTTTGACCTATTTAGGTTTTAGAAATTGTTAAAAATTGTTTTGATTTGATGATGATTTTGTATTGATTTGTTATATGTTGTTTAGAATAGAATTGTGTTAGAAAATGTTAGAAATTGTTAGAATTGCTAGGCATTTGAAATTGTTAGAAATTGTTTTGATTTGATGGTGAATTTGTATTGATTTGTTATATGTTGTTTAGAATAGAATTGTGTTAGAAAATGTTAGAAATTGTTAGAATTGCTAGGTATTTGAAATTGTTAGAAATTGTTTTGATTTGATGATGATTTTGTATTGATTTGTTATATGTTGTTTAGAATAGAATTGTGTTAGAAAATGTTAGAAATAGTTAGAAATTGCTAGGTATTTGAAATTGTTAGGTATTAGAAATTGTTAGAAATTAAAAATTGTGTTAGAGAATGTTTTGATCCGATGTTTGCATCGTATAGAAATGTCTCAGAAACAGGGCGATGTTGATCAATTAAAAAAGGAGGGTGACAAGAAGAAAGAAAAATCGCCTATGACATGGCACAAAATTGTTTGTGATGGTTCCAAAAAAAAGAAGGATTCGAAGGTGCCGGTGTACAATCAGTCGAGGTTGAGGAGGAGTGGGAGGACATGCTATTTTGGTCCTCAACCAAAAGCAGGTGTCGTAGGGACTGTCGCGGACAACCCGATTGAGTTAAGCGACGAGGAAGATGATTGAATGTAATGACTTCTAATGCCTAATTGTTTTGGATATTTTTTTATGTTTTTTTTATATCTCGCGCACATTTTGCTACCTTTTGCTTGACATTATGGTACTTTGAATAAAATCGCGTATTGAATAATTTTGATTAAAAATTGCGTATTTGAATAAAGACTAATTAAATCTAACGTGAATTCGAATAAAAATTGCGTAATGAATAAATAAATTCGAAAAGTTAATAAATAAATTATTGTTCCATTCAAAACAACATGTATTATGCATAATCAACTATATATGTTATCACATCAAATTCCTTCCTACAAGAGGAGTCATCACATAAAGAATGATGTCCATTCCGTGACACTCATCTTATAAGAAGGAATTTGATATCATAACTTATATAGCTGATTCTCAATAATACATGTTCCTAAAAATGTCCTATCATTACATTACATTACATTACATTCGGGTTACACCTTCAAACTACAACAATTGTCTTACCTCTGAAATGGTAAATTCAAACTCGCTAAACACTAGGACTCAAGCATTCACCCGACGTTTCTATTGTTCCATTCAAAAGATTAAATTTTTGTTAGGCTTGATTTAAATGATGGTATTCAAGTGTCAAAAGAATGAGGTCCATTCCTTGACACTTCAATACCTTCATTTAAACCAGCCTAACAAGAATTTAATATTTTGAAAGGAACAATAGGAATGTCGGGTGAATGCTTGGGAACTGGCGTTTAACGAGTTTGAATTCCCATTTCAGGGTAAGACAATTGTTATAGTTGGAAGTTGCATTCCCTACCTAATCACGATCTTCTGACGGAATCAGACTCTTGATAATATCTTCAGTTGATCTCAGCCTCCCAAAACATACTCGTCACGTTTTCGTCGTTCGTTAATTCCACCCAACTAAATGATATTCCCCTATTGTCGAGCGTTGGACGTTTATACCAAACATATTCTACCCTCCTTGTGTCTCTGGGGTTGACTCCTTGGTTGAATTCATTCAGTTCATCCTTGAGACCTCTGAACGTTACACCAAGGCACCGAACCTTCAACCTCTGAGGTTCTCCGCCGTTGAATTGTGCATGAACGTCGATCCACCCTGCTATTGTTTCAAATCTACACAATAAGAAATTTAAAACAATCGATGAAAAACTCATTCAAACATTTCATCAAACACTTGGAGTGCAAATTATACATAAACTCTAAAAATCATAAAAATAACCCTAAAAATTTTATAAAATTCAATTTTTTTTTATAAATTTAAGCAATATAACTCCATTATAACAAGTATTCATAATATGTAACTACTAAAAGCTAAAAATTAAACTGTAACTAAAATTATAAACATATATACTAACTAAAAATTATGACAATAGTCTAAGTGATTACTTGTGATTTAGTGGAGAAAAATTTGGATGATTTGGTAGAGTTTTTTTAGAGAGAGTGTGAAAGATTGAAATTTTGAGAGAGAGATGGTGATGATAGAGTGTGGATTCTGGCTACTGACTTGAATATGTAACTACTGTCAAATTGTGCAATGGTAGTTAACTACCGCTTAAAGCTTTTAAGGAATTTCCATATGTCAATATGATGTTTTTAAGTGAGAACATCAATTTTCGTACTACAAATGGTTGGTCTATCTCCAATTGTTTTTCTGGTGCCAGCAAAGTTATCTATCATAGCTAGTGGATTTCTGCTGCATCCATATGGCCCATCAAGTGGTGTTCCTGCAACTACATACAACTTTCCACATGACACTCAAAGAAAGAGAAGATAGGAAGCAAAGAGACACATCATTGATCGTACGGACAACTACACCCTTTCCCCATTAATTAATGCATAAATGCTCAAATATGGGCTTTATTAATTTTAAACTAGAGTATCATGAAGCATCATGAACATTATAATAAAACCCCTAACTAAACAACTTTTTTCTTTCTTAAATAAGTGTTTATTTCTAGTAGCCTGGTTAGTTCTGAATTCCACATTTTGGTGGTGGGGATCGAATAATAAGCTTTTTTCTTTACGTTCTACCTTTGATGATTACTGTACTATCCTTTTCATATTTCACTTTTTTGCAAAATTTACTATCATTTTCATCTTCATTCAAATTATTGGATTATTTTTCGATTAAATCTATATATATGACGTATATGCATGTTGATAATATGTAATAATTTAAATAGCTATGATTAAATTCTATAAAACGTTCATATTTTTCGTGGATTATGGGCATACCATCTCAATAGCCAAATTTTAGTCATTTATTGAAATTCAAATTAGGGTTTTCATAGTATATATAAAGTTATTGAACCAAGGGCATTCCATTCCTCTGGCCTGAACCAAATCTATCGGAAGTGAAAAAAACTTCTTCTAACGTATGTTCCTCTCTACACATATGCTTATTAAATTAAATATAATTCCCTATCAACCGTATTATGTTACCTCCGGTTAATTTGTCAAATATAATTGTTCTAAGCTTTGGCTTACTTAAGGAAGGAGTATGTACTATTAATTTTAATTGGTGTTAATTTTTGGACGTATGTCATTTAGCGGGGTCCCTTTATCTTTAATTAATTGTAAGGAACTAAGTGTTTAATTAATGCAGCCAGTCCTTTTACATATTCATGCGTCAGAGTATAGACCATGCTAGAACAATCGATGATACTTACATCTAAATAAACATAAGGTTCTTCTAACGAGTGTTTCGTGGACATTGATTAAGGAATTCATAAGTATAAATTTTATCATAAATATATAAAAAAATGTTTTTGGTTAAATAATTGATACATTACTTTTTTTAATGAAAACTTCTTTATTTTAGTTGTTTAACGAATGCCTCATAAGTATTGGTTAGCATTCTCCGTAAACATATATTTAATCTAATTAAAGTATCCTTATTCTAAAGTATGGAAATTGTCATGCAACTTCTTCAAGTGCAACTGTGCAAGTAGTACCAACAAAACTATTGTGATGCGGGGTTAAGAAATTGAGCTTTATTATAAACCCACTAGAGCCAACTGTTTCATAATTTTATTGCAGACCATAACCTATTTTATGAACGACGTTTATAGGATAATTACCTAATAGCATTTAATTATATAATGCTGTAATTTTGACAAAACCTATATAATTTTAACAAAATTACGTGGTCAAATACTATTTCGTCAATTCAAAATATTTACTCAAATGGTGAAATATGGGCAATGAATGGCTGGGTGTCATTTTTTAACAAAATCTTATACGCGGAAAGCCGGAAATACAACCCCTTATTTGAACAATGGACCAAATTTATAAGAGGGGACCCTAACATGTAACATGAAAAATTTAGAGAAATGATATTTGTACAACTATTTAGTGACAATTTTTTGACAATTTTCTCTCTTATACTTATATTATCATCTTATTCTCTCTCTTCCTTTTTTTCTCTTTATTGTTTTTAACCAATGAGAAGAGAGAAAAAGAAAGTTGTCATACATGTTGTTTTAAATAGTTGTACAAATATCACTGCTCAAAATTAATTTACGATAACTTTACTTGTTAACACCTCAAATGTGTCGAGTCTATATGCACATATGTGGGTAGTGGGTAGAGTGCTGTCACAGTAGGAGTTATTTACAATCATAAATTGAATTGAAGTAGAATGGATAACAGATTCATATATCTTGTTTCACGTAGTAGTAGAAAATGTTTTGTAAAAAATTAGAAAGATAAGAAAAAAGAAGAAAGTCTTCAATTTTTTCGTCTCTAATATTATAAACAAATGTTGGATTGGAAGTCTAGAAAATATCAATGTCATTTGTATTTGATGGACTAAAATCAAAATATCAAATAGTCCACAAATTACATGAATCAATTTCAAAATAAACAACGTTATAAATTAAAACCAAACCGTGCCTAATTTTTTGTTAGAAGTCATGATATTAATTGCCCTTTGGGGAAAGGTTTTGACTCTCCTTTGAGATCTATTAATGTAGTTTGGGCAGAACTATGGACTTTTTTTATCTGAAAGAAGAAAGTTAAATATGTTTTTAGTCGGTATAAATATATCAACTTTTCGTCTTAGTCCCTCTAAAAAATTTCTTCAACTTTTAACCCTCCAAATATTTTTCATTTTGCCAAAAAATGGATAATATTATAAGGATATCTCAAAAAAAAATTAGAATTTTTTACAAAAACATGAATTAAATATGAATTTTTATATTTTTGACGGTAAAAAATTCATATTTAATTCATATTTTGTTAAAAAAAAATCTATTCTTTTTGAGTGATTTTTACAATATTCTATACATTTTTGAACAATTTCATTAAAAAATACAAAAATTTACTTAAAAACAGGGATCAAATATAGTGATTGAAAATTTTATAGGATCTAAATGTTGAAGAAATTTTTTAGAGGGACTAAAACGAAAAAATTGGTATATTTATAGAGATCAAAAACACATTTAACCCAAAAAGAATTATGGACTTTTCCGTTCAATATAACTCTCTCCGTGTTTTATTATATACTCTATTTGTCCGAGTAATAAGTCTTCTTTCAAAATAAATAAAATTGTATCCTTAAATATAAGCATATATATAAATGATAAGGTGTATTTTTTTTTAAACATATCTCTTATTAATTTTTTTTACAAACATACCCCTTATTAATACTTGTCATATCTTAAAAGTTGAAATGTTAAAGTTATACACATTAAAATATAAGGGATATTTTAGGAAAATTTACATACAAAATGGATTCATAAATTCACTATCCAATTTTCTCAATATATGTGGATAAAAAAAAAGTAAAATGACCTTGTAAAAGGGATGGTGGAAAATTCATTGTACAATATGAATAAAATATTAATGTTTATTTTCCTATCACATCATTTATTATATATTATTGTTTTTTTTCCTATTTGTTAAATATCTGTTTTTATTTCATTAACGAGGGTTGCTTTTGTATAAAATCGCTTATAATTTTCTTTCTAACACAAATATTAACTAAATTTATTTATTTTTTGATTAAAAACAAAACTAAATTTATTAATATGCATGAAAATAACAAAGTTGCATATAATAAAATACCGAAGGAATAATTTGACTCTTCAATTATCATTACTATGGATTATGTTGGAAATGGACTCTAAAGTGGTGGTAGACATGGTTTCTTTCAATTATTCCTCTAATACTAGTACTTTCCTCTAACCTAAGAATTCTTCAAGAGGTCACCACTCTCCTAAAGTTCTTCAACTAGAATTTTTTTTATCCACCGTGTTTTTAGAGAAGACGATTATTGTGCGGATCTTCTTTATAACATGAGGTACTCTCTATTTTTTATAGAGTTATCCTCCATGATAGTTTTCCTAATTTATTTTTGTTATTTACGATAATGTTATGGAGTTATCCTCGATCATGGTGAGAAAAAAAAATCTTCGATCATAGTTTTTATGGAGTCATCCTCGATCACAGTTTTCCTAATTTATTCTTGTTGTTTTCGATGATGTTATGGAGTTATCCTCGATCATAGCAGGGAAAAAAAATCCTCGATTGTAGTTTTTATGTAGTTATCCTTGATCATAGTTTTCCTAATTTATTCTTGTTATTTTTGATGATGTTATGGAGTTATCCTCGATCATAGTGGAAAAATAAATCAATCATAGTTTTTTTTGGAGTTATCCTCGATCATAGTATTCATAATTTATTCTTGTTATTTTCGATGATGTTAGAGGTGTTTGTTTAACACTCTTGACTTAAGTTGTGTCCACATTTTTTAATTAAAATTGAATTATATATATATAGATAAATAAATGTTAGGAACATTCTAATCCTATCACTCTCTCTCTAACACTCACTCTCCTATTGGGTGAAACTGATGTGGGTCTCACCACTTTATGTGGGATCTATTTCCAATGTTTGGTACTCCATCGCTTCTACCTAATAAGAGAGTTGGTGTAAGAGAGTGTCCATAACATGCGCTCTCTCTCTATATATATCCATGCTATTGGATGACAAGTTATGTGCTTAGGGTGAGGAGATGGTGCTTTTTATTTTGGTCAAGCGAGGAGATGGTGCTTTAGTATGAGGTATAAAAACTTCAGGCTCAACGACATTTACAAATGTATTTACTAAGTTATGTTCTTAGGGTGAGTAGATGATGTTTTAGTACGAGGTATAAAAAAAACTTCAAGCTCAACGATATTTACAAATGTATTTACATTTATTTTTCTCCAAAGATATTTATGAAACTCAAACCCGTGATTTTCGAGTCTAAGACTCGTTGTACCACTAGACCAATCCTTTGCGGTTAAAAGTCGCATTGGATTTTGACATAGTTTATGTATAAGTTGCATCCACATTAAACGGTCCGACAACATACCATTGATTGTAAGTGTAAAATAACTTTACTTTGCGATATATAAAAATCAAATTATTTTCCTTGATATATTAATTTGGTTTTTAAAAAAGTTTGTTATATAATAATTGATTGATGGTACTATCTATAGATAAGGTATTGAAGTAAATATAAGAGAAAGGAGGGACAAATATTAAGGAGAGGAGGTTACAAACAGCACCGTGTCTGGTCTTTTCCGATAAGCTCGTTCATTGTTCCAATGGCGAGGACAATCAACTTCAACTTCAACTACAATCCTTCTCCTTCTTAATATTTCCATTCATCTTCAAACTCTTTTACTTGTTTCTCTCTACCTGTCACAAATCACACAATTCTTGGTTTGTTTTTTCTCTTCATTTTCTTTCTATTTCTCACCCACCAAACTACCAGCCCTAGAACAAACATTTTTGTTTTGTGTTGTGTACATCACTCTCTTTCTCTCTCTAGGCATAGTTTACATGTTGAAGAAACAAAAAAAGTTTTAATCAAACTCAAAAAAATATGTTAAGTGGATTTGAGGTATTCTGTTGAAGTTTCACAGAAAGAGACAACAAAAACAAAAAAACAATAATTTTATGATCTTATTTTGCATCTCAAGGTATCATTTTACACACTCAAACAAGGAAAGACAATATCAGCAATTCATGAAAATCAGCATCAAAGAATAAGGTCTTATCTCATATTTTTGTTTTTAATTCAGTTCCTACCTATCACATGAAGCCACTTTCATCCTTTTCTTTGATTTTTGTAACAATGAAACTTCTTGTGAATTTTATATTGATGGGTTCTTTTGTTGGCTTAGTGGGGTATTACTTGATCTGAAAAAAAAAATAATAACAATGGAACATCTCATTTTAAGATTTTGTATTTTGTTTCAATGGAAGCACAAGTGCACAGATCTGTGAGCTGTTTGAGTTTAAGGGACACTGCAGCTGTTGAGTAATCAACAGCAACTGGGTTTCTTTTCTGTCTTTTGTTATTATCTCAACACCTGTCACAAAACTCCGACCAAACATTGTTCTTAGTAATGACCTACCCTTCAACATTTTTTTAATCATTTTATTTATTTGAGCAATAGTGTTTCATTAAAAAAAATGTTAATTTCCAAACCTTGTTGTAGCTGTATTATAGTTTGCTTTCTAATGTATGCTAAGCTATAAATACTATACTAGCAGAAGCTATAAAAGGGTTTGGCTTAGATCGGATACCCTTGTGTAAATTTTGCTGCTTTTTTAGCTTAAAAACAAAGCTGAATGGTTCAGATCCATGGTACATATATATGTAGGGCTCTGCAAGGTTTTAGCTTTTCATAAAATATATAGGTTTTTTGAGGCTCTATGCTATGACTATGAGCTACTATGCTGCTTAAACAAAATCAGATCTTACATGATGTGTACTGTTATGAATGAATGTAGACAATACATAGTGTATTTAAATTTTGTTTTGAAAATTTAATGCAATTTAATTTAGTGTATTTTTTTAATGATGATACAAAGTAATTATTTGGGGTTGGTTTGCTTAAGCCTTAATGGTGTGGTTGGTTTTGAGTTTTGCAGGAAGAGAAGAGGTTTTGCTTTTGAAAGGGTTTTGTTCTGCAAAACTGCAAAAAGCTAAAGAAGGGCCTCCTGACTTGGACCGTGATATATCAGAGAGTAAGAAAGGCCTTTTTATCACTACACAGCCAAAACAGTCTCTGAATTTTCATCATCATCAATGCAAAGGACATATAGCTAGCTAACCCCACACCACACACACACACACTCTCTCTCTCTCTCTCTCTCTCTCTCTCTCTCTCTCTATCTCTGCACAATCAGAGAGAGATTTAAGTTAAGATTGAGATAAATAATAAAGTGAAGTTAGACCAAGTTGGTTTGTTTTTGCAAAGGCATGATTGTGGTATGGAGGAGGATGAGATTCAAGCCCAACATAAATTCCCAAGAGTTGAAAATGAAGAAGAAAATCATGGAAGAGAGATCATTAGAAGAGGTGGAGGAGGATGTGATGGAAGTGCAAATCTTAACAGGTTCAATAGTTGGCATCATTCTTCAAGAATTATAAGGGTTTCAAGAGCTTCTGGTGGAAAAGATAGGCATAGTAAAGTAATGACTTCAAAGGGTTTAAGAGATAGAAGGGTTAGGCTTTCTGTTACAACAGCTATTCAGTTTTATGATCTTCAAGATAGACTTGGTTATGACCAACCAAGTAAAGCTGTTGAATGGTTGATAAAATCAGCTTCTGATGCTATTTCAGAACTACCTTCTCTCAACAACTCATTATTCTCTGGTAATACACCTAATAATAATAATAATCAACCAAGTGAACAAGGTGTTGATTCAGTTCATGATGCTGAAATGGTTGTTGAGAATGGTGAAAACAATTATCAAAGTCAGAATCTTTCTTTGTCTAAATCTGGTTGCAGTAGCACTTCTGAGACAAGTAAAGGTTCTGGTTTGTCTCTTTCAAGATCTGATGTTCGTGTGAGCCGTGTAAAAGCTAGAGAAAGAGCAAGGGAAAGAACAGCTAAAGAGAAGGACAAAGAGATTAACCATGAATCTCACAATACTCATCAACATCACAACAATGTGAACTCTTCCATTTCTCAAACAGCTTCATTCACTGAACTACTTACTTGTGGAATCAACAATACAGTGACTACCACAAATAGTCCAAGAGGGTCAGCTGAAGAACCTAGCTTTTTCAACAAAGCTAGACAACAGCAGCAGCAGCAGCAGCAATGGAATTCTTCAGCACCAATGGATCATTACTTTAGTCATGTGTTTCCAGGATCTTCTTCATCAAGAGCACATCATCATCATCATCTATTAGGACATTCACTTCATGATCATCAATCAATGACAATGTCTAATTCAGTTTCACCATTCAGTAATAGTGGTGAGAATCATTCTACAGATCAGCATCAGCATCAGCATCATTTGCAGCATCCATTTTCATTCATACCAGATCATATGATGCAAAATGTGGTTACTTCTTCTTCTACTCAACCAAGCGGGAACAACAATGATTACAATTTGAATTTCACAATCTCTCCGGGCCTTGCTGGTTATAATAGGGGGACCCTTCAGTCCAATTCACCGTCTCTTGTGTCTCATCTTCAAAGGTTTTCAGTTTCACCTTTAGATGGATCCAACAATCTACCTTTTTTCATGGGAGGAGGAGGAGGTGCTTCTGCTTCTTCTTCTCCTGCTTCAGCTTCAGCTTCAGCTTCAGCTGCTCCTACAATGGAGAATAATCATCATCACCATCACCATCACCAGATTCAACACCATCACTTTTCATCTGTTTTTGATGGTAGCAGCTTGCAGCTCTATTCAGATCAGAAAGGGAAACCCAAAAACTGAACACTTTCACTTTTCCTCCATTTTCTTCTGGCAGGTACGTCATAAAAAACAATCTTTTCCTCTTTATTTCTCATTTCTTAATTTTTAACCTACATTTTAATTGTTGATATATACTTGTGAAATATTCGTTCTAGTCTAGTTTATAAGAGAAAGTTGTGTCAATTATAGTTATTGTATTTGGTGCAAAATTTAGACTAAATACATCGACTTCAGTTTTGTTCGTTTGATTTCTTCCCCAATGTCATACATGCCTTGCCTTTCGGTAAACCATGAAGTGACGTTATTAAATATTTTGATTTTTACAATTATAATTGTGCGTGTCTTGATTTGAATACTTTTGGATGTACTATAGTGTTGTTGTTTATTTTGTGCAATACCATAACCAAGAGTGAATGGTTTGTTGTATCTAGGTAAATAAATAAAGACAAGTTGGGGATTGGTCATAAAATTATGTATTTAGTAATGTCTTTTTGTTTGATTTTGATTTGATTCATTCATCCTGCTGCATGGGTTGCCGTGAATAGGGATGTATCGGCTGGTTGTCTCCTTATTTGTGCTCTTATTGGTTCCCTCCTAAATAGCATGTCAGCTTTTATTATTTTGTGTGACATAAATACATAACCATGTGTTACACACTCACTCACTCACTCACTGGGGTAATGTTAATTAAACTGCCTTTAATTTGGGCCAAAATGAATGTCTAAATATACTTTACAATCCCAATTTGTTATTTATTTTCCCGCTTTGTTATAAGCTCTGTGCACCCACATGACATGACCCTGAATTGCTTATTAATTGTCAGGTTCTGTAAGCTAGGGAAAAATAGTGTGAGCCTAGTTATTAGGCTATAGCTAGGAGTACCATACATGGATGGGTCATGCTCATGAGTCATGGGGTTGAGTTAGTTGTTTTTCATATTTTTTTCACTATGTTTGAAAGGTCCATGCACGTAGTAAAACATACATTTCACTACTGACACTCACTCATGAAGAGAAACAGTCCCTCAAATAATTGAAAGCGATACTATTTTATTTATTTTACATAGTTTTCTTATGATCACTTCAATAAATTATTATTATAGAATGTTTTGAATGAATGTATGTATAAAAAAAATTACAATGTCAGTGGATACAAATTAAATTCTATTTTAAAAAAAAAAAAAAAAGTGGCATCATGATGATTCTTTTTAATTAATTCCAAAATTGTAACAAAACTAATGAAATATATTAATTGCTTTTTTCTTTTGTATTACAATTATGAAATGAATAATTAATAGAAAGATAGTTTTCCATTTAATTATTTACAGGATTTAATAAATTAAGAATGCAAATTTTAAACTTGTTTAATTGGGGGCATTTAGGTTTGTAACTTGGTTCTCTTGAGAAGCCAGTATTGGGAAAGGTAAAAAATTCAATTTTTTTATTGCATTGGAAGGACTTAGCAACTAGAAATGACATTGTCTTTGAACCTTGATGATGGCATTGTATTTTATAAATGACAAAAATATATAATTAAAATAAAAATGGGAACCTTTGGGATTGTGACTTGTGAGTGTTATTTTGAACTCCATCTTTGAATTGTGTAATCAACTTATATACTAAGCGAACATTGGAATATGAAGGTTTTTTTTTTTTTTTAATCTATAGAATTTATAGGCTTGAAATGCTTTAGAGCCTTGGTTAATTGTATTTTAAGCTTGATGATAAATTTATGTTCTAGAGTTTTTATATCAATTTCTTTTTTTTACAAAAGTTTTTATATCATTGAACCGTGTAATTTTGAGTTTTGTATTGTGAAAACGTAGAGTTTAATCACTGACTAGTCACTTTTTATTGATGATATATAAATAAATATTATATAAACCTTTAATAATATACAATGAAATTAATATAATCGAATATTCATGACGTTCCAACTTTGTAGCAAGACCTTTAAAAAAAACTGTGGCAAGAATTTGATTTTGTAATTTCAATGGACGTATTTACAACGGCCAACCCAAAATATTAAGAGGTCTAAAAAATTTAGAGACCTTTAAAACTAAAATAAAAAAAATAAGTTTTGGTGAGTCCAAGGCTCAAATATGATTTAGAAGGATATGAGGTTCTCATCTTGACCCTAATTAAATTAACTTTTTTAGGTTGAAAATTTTGAGGTCTAAAACCCTAATTTAAGATGCTTAGTCTTTGGTTCAGTCTTGATGTTTAAATCTCATACTACATTATTGTAATAATTAAAGTCATTGTTGATATGTTCTGTGAGTATAGTTCAGTTGGCACAATGCATTGTTATATATAGGGGTTGAGATTCGAACCTCGAAAACGCCGCTTATTCACCTTAAAAAGTGAGTTCTAGCTACTAAGCTACTTGACAAAAAAAAATCATTTTTGGTATGTTTTTATAGTTATAAAATTTCTTAAAAGTTGTTTTTCAAACATTTATCATCAGCCTAAGATAAAACATATTTTAAAAATAAATCCATCCCTTAAATCATTTGTATGTATACTAATTGTATACTTTTAAAACAATCAATATTTCTTACTTCTCTATTTCTTTTATGTTTCTTTTTTACGGAACAATAAATCAAATATAAACTAATTTTTGTATATTTCTCACACTTTTTCTACCTCTTAGTTTGTCTTCAAACCCAAAGACACCCCTATGAAAAGCATTATGAAGCAAACCTTTATTTTTCTAATATATATAATTATGGCTCCTTTCTTTTAGATTATATGTGATTTTTTTTATTCTTTTTGGTATTTTTTTGTAGTTAATCAAGTTCCTTTACTTCAAAAGTTATGCAAGTGTGGTTATACTGTAATTTCCTTTCGTAAAATCCTTAATTTTGCATATTTGTTGTTTAGATATTTGGGAGTTTACTGAAAAGTTGGTAAAAGTTGATCATTATTTTTTGTATGTGATAATTATGCTTTGAAGAGGGATATTAATTTGGGATTTTCTAAATATATAGTGAAATTGTTTTTTTTCTCAAAGAATCTATCTGCAAAACTCACAAACACTAAATATTGAGACACAAACTAAATGTTGAGAAGTGAAAAATTAAGAGTTCAAACCTAAGTCTCCTCATATCAATGTATTTTTATTCATTTACTGTCTTTCTTATTAAGTGTCCACTTTTTTTACCTTAGAAACAAAAATCACTTTTTGACAATTTCTCTTATTCCATTTAATAGAAAATTTGATTATTTAAAAAAAATAAACAATTAATTAGGGTTATTTTCACATGTTAAGCAGTTATGAAATTAAGCAAGTAAGTTTGCCATTAATTAATCAGTGATGTAGCCTTTATTTAGGACACACGTGTAGGGCACCCTTATAGGTATTTTTTCGCATAACCCTTATAATATTCTTTCATGGACTATAGGTTTATGAGAATTTCATTTCTTCCGGACTATAGTCAAAGGTTCACCCTTGTATTGTATCTAGACAATTTTATTTTATTTTGAGTGGCATATATATATTTCATGATTAGTCCTCTTCAAATTTTTCTAGTTGTGTTTATATTCTCCTGGAATACCTGATACTCTGCCACACTCTGGATTTATATGGTATAATAAGTTTGCTGTGGCTGTTGTAAAGTGGAAAAAATTGAAAAGCTAGATGAATGTGTTATGTGTGTATATATCCTTGCTGTCATTTTTGCTGTGTTCACCACCTGTTTCATTCAAGAAAGATTGACAAAATCAGTGTGTAACTGTAGATAATTTTTTAAAATCTATAGTGGACTATTTTATAGGGAGGTATAAAATTTAAATATTGAGCAATATGGTGCTAGATCAATGGAAAAGAAAATATGGAGAATGACTGCTAAAAACCAAGATAAATTTTTCTAGAAATAAGTCAAAGAACTGTTGACTGTTTAGGGGTAAAGAAATGAGTGAAGGAAATTGATTTTTATTACTATGGTTGTGGCACACTTTATACAAGAATATAGCCTCTATGTTATTTATACTTAGGGTTGAAGGAGTAACCCTTTTTGCTTACCATTTATTATTGCTCCACTCACAACTTAGTTCCTCCCAATGCATCATGCCCTATTTCAAGGATCTAATTGCTAAGTGGCAGACCAAATGGTTAATGAATGCAAGTTTTTATTTTATAGCATATAAGTATTGTATATAGTACTGAAATCTTGTAAGGTTGGTTACTATAAACAGGTCAACAATTTATAAAGTGATTATATTATTACTGTTACTCAAGTTAATTTGAGAATTTCAATACTAGTTCCTGCTTTGCAGCTCCATCTTACTACCATGCTAGGGCAAAGATTATTATGCTTATTTTATAGATTTCTCTGACCCCCCATAATTCAGTTAATTACTTATGCTCAAGATCTATATCCCCTCCCTCCAATTTCATTTTTTTTATTGTGTTCTCCTTTTTAGAACTTTTTTAAATTGGTTGCAAAAGCATAAGCATCTTGGAATTGCTTAATGGAATTTACTTGTACATGTTACAATTATTAAACAAAATATATAGTATGTTTTTAATGTGATTTTTGTTTTGATTTTTCGTGTCCTTCAATGTAGGACTTTAGAAAAATGGAGTACTAGCAGCAACATGTGTTCCAATTCAAGCTTGCCTTCACCAAAGCAGTTGAGATATGCTAGCTGTTGGCATCAAGTGTTGGTTCTTTCTTGTGGGATCATTTTAAGTCATTCAATTTGATTCAGTATTTTTGGATATAATTAAATATATTTATTTATTTATGTATGTGTGCAAAGATCATTGTGTTTTGGAGAAATGTAAAAGCTACTTAATTTGACATCTGAATTTATTTTCTACCCTCATTTTTAAAGTCTACTAGTACTACTTCATAAGCTGGGAAAAGAGCTTTGTGTCCACGGTAAGAAGCTAAAGCTTCTATGTTTTCTCATGTGTGATATTTCACACCCTAAAACATCTTATTAAAGGTCATCCTACCTTTTATTTTTACATAAGCTATATTTTGTTGGAGTTCGGCCAAAGCCAAGTTGATGCCTTGACATAATTTTTTATTAAAGTTTATTTTCGAGTAAACATAAAATAGGGTTGAATCTATGTTCTTACGATTATTATTAAAGTGGATGATAAAAAAATTCTTAAATCGATTCGAATAAGATTATCTTCGATAGAGAAAACTTATGTAGAAAAAAAAAACTTAAATAATTGAGAGGTTTCTAAGCATTGAATGCTTTCACTTTTTGTATTTATTATTCGAAGTTTCATTAATTCAACAGGTTGACACAAGCAAAATACGGAAAAGATTCTAGTTTTAGTTTCGCTTTAATTATAGTACGCAGTAGTTATATACACAAATTCCACTCAACAAAAAAATTTATATACACAAATTGATTAGTTAACAGTTAATAATTAGTTAATATCACTTTTTGAATAAAAAAAAAAAGAAAGATCTGAGACAAAGTGTCTAACTTTTAGTTAAAAGTTACTATGATTAGTGCATCGTTGTCTATTTGCTCCCTAGTGACACTTCATTCTGCTAGTAACACACATCAACCCAACATTTTAATTTCATATCTAATTTTCAATAGAGGATTGTCTTGCTAATACAAATTTGTACCTTAGGAAAAAATGATTTTAAGGTACCTTAGGGAAAAATGATTTTAAGTTGTTTTGTTTGTTCTTAACCCTACCGTTTCCATAAAATAAGGGTGTGTGTGATTCAAAGTTCGGTTAAAAGGTAAATAAATTCTAACTAATAATTGGTTTTGTTAGATCAAACTTGTCTACTGTTGATTAATTTGTTTTATTAACATTTAACAACTTGAGCACACCCACTTAATTCTTAGTATATAGAAAATATGCCCATTATTTCTAGTTGCTTAACAAAGTATTAGCAAAAACATATGACTGCATAAAATAGTAAGCATAATACAATTGAAAGAAATTTTTCTCTAGGCACATAGAAAGTGTCGAACATTAGTTAATTACCGTTTTAACCTTTTTTAAATTTAAATTGGTTTAACCGATTTAAAAATTATTAAACCGTAATTAACTACCTTTGCCTTTGATACATATGTGGCCTTGAGGCTCAGTCTGTGATAACTACGGCCCAACGGCTCTTGTAGGACATAGGGGTATCTATTTATATATTTAACAAATGTGAGGATGTGGTTAGCATAATGTGGGAGTGGAGGTAGCAGCAGCTGCATTCTTACACATAATGGGCATAACAACAATTTATCATTTCATCTTTTAAATGGAACAAGGATAAAGAACACTTTATATGCTAGCTCAGTTTGAGTTGAGCGTTTTAACATCAAAGTAATAAATTCAAATTCAACTATTGTAAAGTGGTAAGAAGTATTTTTGTTTTTGACAAAAAGAATTGGGAGTAAATAATCACCCAAAAGAAGACATTGGGTCAAGGGTTTTTGACAAAAAAATTCTCATTGAATGCATCAAATGTTTTTATCATAAAGTTGTGGTGCAATCTGAATCTAAGTTTGAGCTGAAACGTACTGTATCACATGACAATGTGGTTGGGAAATAATAACCTTCTACACCTATAGATAATAACAACATAGAACCAATAATAGACATGCATGTTTGGTCCCCACCAATGTTAATTCACAAAATCCATTGATGTTAAGTTTGAGTGCAAAGTAACAGTTTTATAACAGTACGAAATGGAACTGTTTATGGAAATGGATCCCACCAAACATATGAATAGGATGAAACAAACACTAAATTCAGTAGAAAACTTAAATCATATGACAATTACAAGGACAAAAAAAACCAATAATTGAACAACAATAACTTTGAGCAACATGCTCTATTTAACCAAGAACAACATATTTTAAACTGTTGTAAATGTGGCATTCAATATCTTAAAACTTAGATTCAAGATCTTGAAAACCTAACTACTGGGACTAACATGCATTATAAAAATAATTGCATATACATATAACAGGTTCTTGCTTCATCCACCCCTGGTAGAATAAACCTACTGATAAATCTCTACAAAAAATTGAAGAGGTCTTCAATTTATCTATTTTTAAATCTAATTAAATTGTAAAACAGGCAAAAACCTTTTTTAAAAAATAAATTGTGCATTCATTCGTACTGTGATTGACACACACCCTGTTAAGCACTACTCAGCTCATAGTATGAACTAAATTAAAAAATAAATAAATAAATGAAGAAATTTATGTGATCTGGTGAGTGGTGAGAAATAGACAGCACTGGGAATAAGTGATCTCAAGGACCTAGTGACATTTTTTAATTTCATAAATATGATATGGTAATTTTTATTAGTTTCTTTCTGTTCTTGTATAAAATAACATCTGTGACTCAATAAGATGTTCTTTTCCAAACAAAAGTAAAATATAAAAATTATAAAATTCATAGACCAGGCATTCATTATCTGGTTAACCATACACGACTCGACCACAGCGATCACATGCACTAGGGCCAGCTGGAGGAGCAGCATCTTTTGGCTTCATCTTTTTCAACATTGGTAGATCAATTTCCAGCACATCAGCGAGGGCCTTAGAACCTTGTTGGATCTCATCCGCACTGCAAGGATTACTTTTATGTCAAATCCTAGAACAAAATATTAGGGACACTTACAATACACAAGTAACCTAATCCTTTTGGAGGACAAAAAGGATGACACAAAATTGCCAGAAGCATTATTTCTTTTATCTAGGATTCTACCATTCACAGTAATCAAATCTTTGTTCTAAAATCTGGATATGATAAATTACTCTTCATAAGCATAACTAGATTAGGCTGTAAACAAAAATCTAGTTTTCAATTTCAATAATTATGCATATAGTGAAAAATGAAAACAAGGTTTTCCAAGACGCGTAACCTTAAGTACTCAACTTGCTATAATGATGAATAAATATAAATGAGGCAACGGTGAAAGTTACAAATAGGCAATATCCTAAGTGTGCATGTGAACTCAACTTAAGACATTGCTTAAATGGTTTTCATCACTTTCTTACCTTATGCACAGTGGGGGAGTGAAGCGAATAATTGTGTCATGTGTTGACTTGGCAAGAACTCCTCTATCCTTCAATTTTTCACTTAATTCAAAGCCTGATACAGGGGACAAACTTTTGCTGTTAAGCTCGACTCCAATGAACAGTCCTCTTCCCCGCACCTCCTTCACATGGTCCGGGTATTGTTTCTGAATCTTCTGCAGCAGACCGAGAAGCTCACCCCCCATTTGGGTAGATCTGTTCAATACTAAGACATCAGTTGCATACTTTACCCATTGATATCTTAAAGAGAGTGATACAAAGTAGGGAGAATAAATGAACCAAATCAATATATCACACTAACTTAGTACTGCATAGTATAAAGCTTTTATTTCACATGTAGATATTGCCTAAGGAAATAAATTCATTCAAGTCTGTATTATAACAAGTATATTGTTGACATTATAAGATTTTGCAATGCATTTAATACCTCTCAGCAAGTCTCTCTTCTTTGATCACTTCAAGGGAGGCAATGGCAACTGCACTGGCCAATGGATTTCCACCAAAAGTACTGTGAAAAGTAACAGGAAAAAAAATAGCTTTAGCACTACAAGTATTCACTTCCTTCTTTAATAAACAGTTAATTTCATTTTAATAAATGAAATTATCGGCTAGTTACATAAAAAGAAATCAATGCAAAAGTGAGGAGTGCAATTTCACTAGTTCCCATAGGATGAAATTTTTTAAAAATAAATAACCCTTACAAGGTTAAATCAAGACATGCAAACGGCCATCAACAGGAGGATTCACAAATCTATTTCATAATGAGCACACCTTTTTGAAACCTTTGAGCTTAATCAAATCAACCGGAATGGAACTAAGAAACAATATAAGGGGTTTAAGGGAGGAAACAAAACAAACTACATATTGTAAGACCAATCAAGGGGTTTAAGGGCGGAAACAGATGCTCAGCAGAACCTTCTATGTTTGACAACTATTTACAAGAAAACAATAAACGGATGGAGTATTTAAAAAAGTTATAAGAAATTAAACCTTCCATGCTGTCCAGGTTTTATACAAAGCATCACTTCTTTGTCTGCAAGAACTGCGCTAACTGGGATAATTCCTCCACCCAAAGCTTTCCCTAGTATCTGAATCAAAAGAAAGTTAAAGAAATTAGTGGTAAAAAGGAAACTAAACCTCAGAAAAAGGTTACAAAATAAAAAAGAAAAAGGGAAAATAGCAGCAAAGACCATATGTTTCTCTTTTTCGTGAAAAAACAAACATAAGTTGGATGCTAAGGTCTATCCAGTGGTAGCTAGTTAAATGCATCTACCTAACTGCATACTTGCAAATGGCAATATATAAAAATTCCATTGACTAAGACTCAGAGACAAGTTCCTAAAACATATTCACAGGAATAGAAGGAAAAACTAGATATAATATAGCTAAAAGTCTGTATCTTAAAGCTTTTCTGTCATGAAGCAACTTTCTATTGTTAAAATTAAAGAGAAACTAATCCAACCATAATATTCTCTGTTTTACCAGTAAAACACAAAAGCACAAGCATTGCAAAGAATCATATGATATGGTTAAAGGAAGTAAGGTATTTTTTGGAATCAATTACGAACACATGCCTATTTCTTGCCATGTAGTGTCAGTTTCAAGCGGAAGACCGTAACTGATTATTGATATAATGAAAAACACTTCTGAACTTATATTATTAAAAGGATGCAAAATAAATTGCAATGAGTTGCAACATATTTTACCGACCTTGTGACGACAGGATGATGTTTTTAGCGAATTACAAGGGATGAATAAAGAGATACAGAATATATAAGAGGTAAAGGTGAACACTAACCACTACATCCGGACGAACTTCTTCCCATTCACAAGCCAGCATTTTCCCTGTTCTTGCTAATCCAGTTTGGATTTCATCAGCAATCATCAACACGTTATATTTGGAGCAAAGATCTCTAACAGCTTTTAAATAACCATCTGGGGGGATTTTCACCTTTAATCAAATAATAACTTTTATATCAAAAAAATGTGGAAAAGATGATATGTTTAGAAAAATAAAACTTAATAAAAAGTGACGGCATAATGTGAGAGCCATTCTACAGGATGAAATATGCAAGTATAATGAAAAATAAATCTGAAGATGCAAAATTAATTCACATTTTTCATAATATTAATATTGAAAAACCAATTAAAAAAATCAGTTTGATGGATGAATTGACTGACAATCATTAAATTAGATTATGAACGAAAGCCGGTGAAAGATGGACTGTCACGGTGTATCATCAAGACTCGCATCATACATCATATTTACATTCTTGCAAACAAACTATTATACTGCATAAATGGGATCAAAACATACAATGAAAGTAACACCGAAATTCAAAAACAGTACATTTCACATGGTCAAGGAATACAGATAAAACAAGTGACAAGTTTTTAAAACGTTAGACACGAGTTCCATGCGGTACATCATACAAAGGAACATAGTGAATGTTGCCAGGCTAATCAAATAAGCATTCTAACAAAACATACCCCAGCTTCCCCTTGGATAGGCTCTAAAATAAATGCAGCTATGCGGTCTCCTTTTTCTGCAGTTCATCAGGGAGAAAATTCAATTAGTATTTATCAAATCTATGTCATGCTAAGCAAAAGATACTGATAATAAGGAAAAAAAAGTGCATGATATAATTCAGAACCTTTGAAAATTTTCTCGAGGGCTTCTGCATCACCAAAATCAACTTTAAGATGGCCTGGCATTAAAGGACCAAAACCACGGGTAGCTTCATTGTCACAACTCATAGATATGACACCCAAGGTACGACCATTGAAGCAGCCACAACATGAGACAATAAGAGCCTGGAACAAGTTTCCAACAGCAAAAGAAATTCACACAGTAAATAACTGAACCGAACCTCATTTTAAAAAGTCCAAATGGAATAGCAACAAAAAATATAAAATGTTTGTGTAGAAGCAAATATTTAGCATCACCAGACACATGATTCTCATAGTTATACCTCATCGTTGGGAATTTTTTTCTTTTCATAACCCCACTTTCTTGCTAATTTCAACGCGGTTTCCACACCTTCAGCACCAGTATTCATAGGAAGTACCATATCATAACCAAACAAGGCTGTCAAATACTCAGCAAACACCGGAAAACGATCATTGTAGAAAGCTCGTGAGCTCACCGTCAGCCTGTCTGCCTGATCTTTTAAAGCTTTCAGAATTTTAGGATGACAATGTCCCTGAAGCAAAATGACATACACTCAAGTCATTTCAAATTTCACGCAATCGCCTTTTCCCAAAAACTAAGGAATGAAAAAAGGAAAAGCAGTAGCATTGGTAAACCGGATTTGGCCACAACAATAAACTCCAGTTCACAATCGAAAAGTGTACAGAAACCATCTTCATTCATCTGGGAACTATTATTATTTAGAAAAATTCTTACGAAGAAGCACCGATACAGACATGGTGATAATAATTTAAGAAAACTGAATGTAACAACGTGTAAATGTCATTCCGGTCTAAATTGTCGGTGCTACATAAAGCCTTGGTGATTACCAAGATCTATTCAATTTATACCTGATTAACTGCAGAGTAGCCAGATAAAAAATCAATATATTTGTTTCCCTCTGGATCCCACACAGCTGATCCCTTTGCATGAGCAAATACAATAGGAAGTGGATGGTAACTGCAAATCAAACAGAAAAGATTATTTCAACACATCAACTTAAACAATCAATTAAACTCAATCAAAACTTCAACAAATTCAAAAAAAAAAGCGCTGAATATTCACATAACAAAGAAAGAGCGTATTTTTAAGTTAGCTTAAAATCCAAACAACGCAATGGAATGATTAAAAAAACACATGATTTATTAGTTTAATTTATGAAGGTTGATTAGCTTAACGTGATGAATGAGAAGATTATGATAAAATAAGAGAGACCCAGAAAGAAAAATGTTGTCTTTAGAAACAGAAGAGAAGAAAAAAAGAGAAACATACTTGTGGGCACTGTGTTGAAATTCTTTGTCAATGACTGTTTGGGAAGATGAAGAAGCGTTTGGTTGTGTGGCAACACCAAAAGTTCTGCTTCCTCTGTAAAATCTTCGCATCAAACACTGTACCTGTCTTGTTGAAGCCATTGATGGAAATTCTGTTCTCAGAATTGTATGTTATGTAAATGATGATGTAAATCAAAGTTGGCAGATAAATATGAATGAATGTGTAATAAGGAGAGGGAATAACGCAAAGACAGAGAAGTTGGATCAAAGAAAGACAAGATGAATTAATTGATTGTGTAATCCAATTTATTTTTTTTACGTGAATGTAATCAAATATTATCTTTAATCCATTTAATTTTATTGATTAACTTTTTTTTTTGATACAAAAAAAATATATTACTTTTACTAAAAATACATAAATATTCATTATTGTCTTTTTAATTGTTTTTCCGCCTATTTGTGGGTCCGTTCTAAGACAAAGCAAAACTCTCTATGAACTTGTCCATCGAAATTAGCACATCAAATCTGTGACATTGAAATGATCATACACCAAGATTTCAAGCTAATCATTTCAAATACTCGGTTATAAAAATGTATATATAAACTTGTGCCCAGAAAAATTATAGATAGTATTGAAAGTATGTGCGTCATATAAACTTACAATTTTAATTAGTTTTTTATATGCTTAACTTTTTAAAGTAAATTTTATTTCCCTAAAAAGAGTAAATTTTAATTGTATTTTAAATGAAAAAAGTAAGGTTTTTTTACGGTTTTTAGGCAATAGTTAGTTAATATCAAAGTTGCTATATATATTAGCAAGTCACTACTTTTTTAGCTAATACATTTAACTTTCATTTATCTTACTATATAGTCTTACAAAAATTTGTCCGTTTACGATAATTGAAAATTTTTGAGTCATCCTGATAAGCTTGAAAATTGTGCCATACCTGCGAGTGGCGACCCATCTGCCACTGCCGTAACTTTGCCGGAACAGGACAAGATTTAATAAAGGTTATAGTATGTTACTTTACTACTGCAAGATATATCAAATATAAACTATGATTTAATAATCTTTCCAAAAAAACCTTAATTTACTTGATAAAATCTATTTATTTAACAGTGATTGGTGAAATATTGAAATTTAACGTTAACAAAACTAAGCAAGGTTTGCTCAGAAAAAGAAAAACAACAGAGCAAGGTAATTAAGTGGTTCTTCACTTTTAATACACATGTGTGTAGAAAAACAAACCCACAATTACATTGTTTATAATAATTATTGTTCAATCAAATAATAAAGTATGAGTATCTGGATAACATAATGACTGCTTTTTTCCTTGAATTATTATAATATTATCTGGATAGATTTGGATCCCTTTGGCATTTTTTATTACAAAGGATTTCATTCCATCCACATCAAGTTTCGTGTACGTAATAAATAAAAAAGGTGATGGTGATAACTTGATAAGGCATAGTTGCCGTCTGCATTGGTTTTCCACTTTTCATAAACTCATTTTTCGTAATTGTTAAATTTGTCCTCAAAACATATCCCTCAATCATATTTCATTAGTAAAAATGGTCCAACATCACAAAAATATTTCATTCTAAACACAAATGATCAAGTGCTGGGAACGGGAGGTTGAGAAGAGGAAGGTTCTAAAACAGGACTTCTAGTTCTGACAGAAAAGGACATGATGGCACAAGGGCAATATCATAATCACTTTTTTATTCACTTATTGGTTCATCTTATCGAGAACTAAATTGAGTAATATTGTTTGTGGTAAGAGTTTGAATCAATAAAAATCACACATCTAGTTGAGCTTTGATTACAGTTCAACTTGTCATTAGGAGAATTGTTCTATCTGCCCCATGAATTGCTCAAGCCCCTCGGATTTATCACATCGTAAATCTCGATCACACAAAACTTATCGGGAGTTACAACCTAATGGCGTTATATGGATCGGAGCGTAACTTCATGTCAGCTTATTTTATAGGTTGAGCAATCTCCGAAACACGGAGCGATTCTCATCCAACGGTAGGTCATGTGTGTTCTTAGCACCAGTCCAACTACAATCAAACCTATTAACCATCCTAAAAAATACAAACCGCCAAACACCAACACCGTTCGTTGCGATTCACAAGAAACGCATTTTATTTATCAAAATAAGTAAACGTTAATTTTGGCATAAGAAGAAATTTATATACTTTTTATATATAAATCAAGTAATAGCAAAATTTAAATTAGATCTATATGTACATTGATGCCACTTTGAGTACTTATTCAAAATAAGATGGTAGTTCACAACATTCATTCAATTGGATGTATTTGATTATCATTTCATGATGGCTGTAATATTAGATAAATACACATCAATGTGTTTATTTGGTTAACTGAAAAATCAATATTGCAAATTTAAGTCATAATATTGATAATTATATAAAATAATTTGCTTGGAACAGTTGAATTTAACGGACTAGCCTTAACTCAACACTAAGCATTTTACCATAAAGAAATGCATGCAAAACCCAAAGGATTGCTGTACCACGCAAATACTAATAAGGAGAGATGAAACCAATTATGAATTATGGTTTATTGTGTATCTATTATCTATTATATGAATATATAAATCAATGTATGAATGACATGACATAACAGTCATGAAGCTGTATGTACAATGTCTACATACACGACTCACTGTGCAAGATGAGAGTAAGTTTACATACAATATTAAGAACCAACTTCAATCCAAAAAAAAATTATTAAGAACTAACAAAAGTGCATTTCTAACATTAGCTTTCAGTATGCTTCTACCCTAAAAGAATCCTTCTGACTCTTAGAGAAATAATAGACAGATTCATCTCCAATTCTAAATGTTTGTTTGCATGATATCAATCTACTAATCATATCTCGACTAAACCATCAGCCAAATGACCAAACTCAAATTGAACCAGACATCCTTACTGATAAGAATGACAGGAGAAAGCTCGAAAGAAAAGAATGGATAATAACAAATACATAATTAAGAGTGGGAGAATATACTTTTCGAAAATCTAGTGACCTAACCCAAGAGAGAGTTAGTCTACAAGCATAGTAGCATAACCTGTAACAAATCGGAATGTTTTTTAAATGAGTATGAAAGATGAATATCTGCATAGTTGAATATTGTGGAAAGAAAGATAGAACGAACTCCATCACATTTAAAAAGGAGAATGGGAGTTTTGAGCACACTGACGTTTAAACAAGTCAACAAGTAACCCGGATGAGACAATGTTCCACTAGAAGGTAACAGTATGGATGCGAGAGAAGTGTAGCTCGAATAAAATTAACTAATGCATCCTAGAATTAGGCATTCTATACAGAAAGCAATATATGAATAAACCCAGGCTAATGCACACAGATTTTAGTTTTACTTGGGTGAATCTCTGAAAATAGAACAGCATATTGACCAGGTCACGAAAGTCGTTAATTCTAACCCAAAATTAGTTGGGAGTAGAGATAGAGATCGTTAAATGAATTAAAGAGTCATCCTTTATAGTTATGGAATCAAATGAAGCAATTTTGAATCATATTGGAAGAAATTACTACAATAATGAGAAAGCCGGGAATTGTGAGGCATGGTTCAGCTGTCAAACTGAGTTCCATGTGAGGGGACTATCCCAATTGTAAGGGCTCATAAATCAAAAGCCTCTGTAAACACCTTGTGGCAAAGGCCAACCAGACAGAATATCACACTCATGGTGGATATACCTTGTGGTCTTCCCCTAAAAAATGTAGCAGGAACCAAGTAATTCCTTTGAGTGCCAAGTGGTGTCCATGACAAGACAGGTAAGAAGTGAAAACAAGTACACAAGTTACAAAATAAAATTTTCAGATAAAAATATGAGCAGTGTGCTATGTGGCAAAAAACAATTGCAAGAAGTTTCTCATGTTTCAGGGTCATTGTTGGATAAGACATAGGAGGAGGATACCACTCGTCCATCTGATAGTCAATGATCAAATGACATTGACAACACCGATTCATTGTACTTTTGTGATCTTTTATGTTTTCTCATACACCATAGAAGAGGAAGACGCTGTATGCTCCTACATCTCTATATTTATCGTCTCTGTCTAACCGGATTTCTTTTATTTGACAAAATACGATCTGCCCTAAAGCATTTTTATACATATACGCGCTTGGTGAGATGACAAGGACATGGCTATATTTAGTTGCAAATGCTATTGTGCACGGCAGAATTGCAAGATACAGAAATAGAATCATAGGGAAGAAAATGGTCGAGAGGATTCTGAAATTCTTCAGATTCACCACGCAACTTCCCTGTTTTGACCAAGCTACTTGCATAACCATGGATACTAGACAATGGATATTACTAGAGACTTAGCATCTCATTTGCATTATTATGGCAGATATTTTCAGCAAGAAAGGAGCATAAGAGGGTGAGCTACCAGAAACAAAACAAAACCGTTTCATGGTTTTCCTCTGAAAATAATGTATGGAGATAGAGATGACTCCACAGTAGTCATAGACAAACATTACGAAAGGACAGACAGATCCCAGATTTCTAAGATAAAACAAAGATGAGAGTAGATATTGAAAATAAAAGGGAACGGAACTATTATTCCTACATACAAAACCAGAAATGGATTATCAAGCACAATCATGTTAGCCGCTGATATGGAAGAAGCAGGATCCAAGATGAAGAACCTTAGAGAATATTGTCTCTCCAAGACCAACAGACTAACTTAACGGAACTAAGGAGATGAATAAGGACATGCTTCAAGAATTAAACTTATCACCTTCAAAATCGCCCCAGAAAAAACTTCAAAAATTCAGGTGGACATGATAAATGCCTGGATCAAGTTTTCAGCTGCACGTTTCTGGTCAGGTGTGCCGGATATTTGGGCAATGCAATCACCACGGCCAGATCTGGTGTCAGAAATCTCTACTGTTGCTCCTGAAATCTGGCATTAATAAAAGAAGCCATTGAGTATCAAATGAAGCAAATTTTGCATACATGTATTAGGGTATGAGAGAGTAAATAAATTAGTGTCTCCTTATAAGTATAGACAAATTAAAAAAGAAATGAATTATTCTTGTAATAGAATAAACGATTGATAAATTCAAGATTGTGTGAACTAACCTTCCTGATATTGACTACATTGGCCCCTCCTTTACCCAACACTTTACCAACAGCATTAGCAGGAATCAACATATCCAGAATTGATGGGGGAGACAATCTGTGCCCGATAAAGGTACAACAAAAACACAAGTTCAATTAACAATTTAACATTGGAGCATTTATTATTAAGTTAAGGAGAAAAACTTAGGGATTGTGCATATTAGGTTGGGCCCAAACCCATGTTTACAGGATTCAAAACCGGATTTCATCCACAATACAAAATGTTGAAAAAATGCCAGCTGGCAAGTGTGTCATGGAATCAGTGGAAATGAGAGGGCTGCTTTTATGTGGGATTGAAAATGTTTATGACCAAAAGTATCTCTTATAAGATAAAGGTATCCAAACAAGAATCACTTCTTTGCAAACCAACTTTTTACCGATGTCATGTTCAACCAAAACTAATGATGTGCACTTCAATCCAGTCACACACTAAATCAGTTTTGAAGTATTTAAATAATTTTTATAAAAAATATATACTAACCCTCTATAAAGATTGGAAGCATATGAAGATATAGATCCATATCCATCTTCCCCCATCTACATAGAAACAAACAAAAGAAGATATCAGTAACATAGATACAATTTGAAACAGCGGGATATAGATATGTTGCTATAACTATAAGCATTTTGTACTAGACAAAAGATGCTCCGAGCAGAACCTCGGGAATAGAAATACTGAATAAAAGCAACAGCTGTACTAAACCATCTTTTCAAAGGAACAGCTCTACAAATATTGAATATTGGTATACATCAAACAGAGGCTGCAAAGCCATCAGCCATCCAGTTATGGCATATTTTTGGCTTGCCACCATAAATTGTCATCCACCATTAAAAACATTGACAAGGAAATTTAACATGAAATAGGTAAAAATACTTTCCTTCTCCGTATATAATATATTGAATAATCCTAGAACTTCAAGACAGAAAACCAACATAAATAAATATGATTAATAAAAAGAAAAAACAGACCATGTTATGCCTGCAAGAAAAGCATCATAAGGATTAAGGACTAGTTACAAAACAACCATATAGCACACCAAAAGAGAAAGAGACATACCAGCAAAGATCCATATCCATACAGGCTGCTTGAAGAAAGCATGCCTAGGCCAGTTGCACCTTCAGCCCTCTGATCATAAACCAGTGGAGCAGCGATAGAAGGAATAGAAGGCAGCATAGATGGGAATGAAAGACCAGCACCGCTAGAGTAGAAGGATTCACCGCCTGTAGAAGGATTATGGCCAATGTCCTTTTCTCTCAATGCATCGTCTCTGAGTCTTAAGATAATCTGGATTAGTGCATCTCTTACACAACCAATGGCACCACCCACCTAAAAAATAATATTGAATAAAATAAATATCAGATGTGTAAAATGAAACGGGTTTTCATGAAATGACTCGTGATTTAGTAGTCCCTAATTTGCTTCTCAACGTTGCTTTTTTCCTCTAACTATGATTGGTTATCGAACATTCACAACAACTTCTGTACAAGAACTTCAATACCAAATAGCATTACTGAATAAATATACTGATGAAAGAAGAAAAGTGATGAAGATTTTTTGGCTTATCATCCAAACCTCAACAAGCTCATCATTGACATCTGCACCTTTTGGCTTATCACTTCTAAAAATTTGAATATCAGCCCCAGTTATCTTCCGAATTTCATTTATGACTGAGCCACTTTTACCGATAATACAACCTATCACTTTTGATGGAACTAGAAGCCGAATTGACACTGAGGCATCATCTTCTTCACTTATTTTCCCTAGTATCAGCAGAACAGCTTCAACTGCCATGGACTTCAAATCACTCGGCGACTACAAAATGCATAAAACACGTGAACATTTTCCACTAGATGATAAAATAAGACTAAATAATCAATATATACCAGGAAAAAGATAATTTTAACCAGAGCATGAATAACTGGGAACAGCATTGTACACAAACTAGAAAATCAGGCATAAAACTAATTACGAAAAGCAAGTATTAGAAGAACTTTTTGTGCTAAACAATATTATTATAGTTCTAACATTACTTGCTAAAAGTCTAGTACACCTCTTGTCAAAAACAAAAAAGAGAGAAGTCTAGTATGCCTCCACTGGTTGAAATTAACCGTATATAGGCTTAACACTAATAGGGAGAAAAGTAAGGATACTTCAAGCATTAAGGGCGGATAAAGAAACTGCATACTTTGACTACCACCTCACAGAGTGCTCAATAACTATTCTCAAAATACAAACACAATGAAAACAACATATTTTAGCTTTAACTGAGTAACATCATGGAATTCCCCTCTCTCCCACCCCAGGGAAAACAAGAGTAAAAATCTTGTTCTGCTTACATTTTCTTAAAAGTCCATTTGTTTTCCTTGTCTTCTTGTTTCTTTCTAACAAGTGGATCCTATCAGTGTTGGCTTCCTAAATGAGTATTAATATTTGTAGTTTCAAGGCTATGGAACTACCAGCACTTGCTACTTAGCACAAAGTGATTGACTAGTAATGACTAACAAGTAATAAAAACTACAAAATATCTCCAACCATGGATTTAACCTGTTTTAATTAATAACGATATATAGCCATCACCTGAAACTCATCACTTAATAAAATAATAGTTTGTTCATGAAAATAAATTAAGAGTTCACCAAACTAGTTAGTGGCAACCTCGTCAAGATATTTACGATAAACCTGATAAGAAAATGTTAGAAGAAAACAAAACTTATTTATCATGATTTAAACTGTAAAATAGTTTATAGAAAAAATAAAGAAATAGTTCAAAAATAGGTTTTAATAAAAATATAAAACCAAAGAGAAACAAGAGCTCAAACAACTTCGAAAATGCAAACAAATATACAAGCAGCTTAACACAAATTTGATAGAAGTAGCTGACCCTGATCAGGTGGGGACAAATTGTGGATGAGGAAATGAGGCCCAAAAGATGGAGGGTATACTACAGGAAACATGTGAAGAATAAGAATGTTGAGCTGGCACTAAAAGAGTGAAAGACATTATTCTCCACATAACTAACTCCCACACCTCACTACTCTAAGACTATAAATTGGTCCTAGGAAATAAATTGAGATACTCTAATATGACATAAAAGATATTAGAAGACGTTTTATAATATTCTAACAAATATCAATGTTTCCCAATCAAAAAGGGCAGGCTGTTTATTTAAAGCTCCGGTCATTGCAGAGAATAGGGAAGGGTCTAACGCTAACCCTAACAAATTTAGTGCAGTTAGCGTTACCATGCAATTGCAAAAGGCTGATTTCATTCCACCACTAAAATCTATGATCTCCATTCAGATGACAACAACTCTAATCAATGCGCCTAAAACCACTTCTAAAAGTTTTCCCCAGCTGAACAGTAGCATATTTAGTTTTTGATATTTCCACTCAAAAATGTTTTTTAGTGCAAAGCTCTGGCTAGCTACAGCCTACTTTTTATTAACTTTCACAGGCAAATAAACTAATCAAACACACACTATAATATATCACAAACGCTACAAACAGTAACATCTCCAGCAATTATTGAGTTTATAAATAAAAATGGAAGACAGTGCACCTCTGTTGCAGTTATGATGATCAAACACTCATTGTAATTAGCCTTGGAATCATCAACATCAATACGAGCACCACTTGCCTGCCTTATACTTTTAATTGTACTCCCTCCCTTCCCAATGACACACCCAATCCTGTCAGATGGACATAACATTCTAATAATTAACTCCTCAGAGAGAGTAGCACCAACACCAGACATTACTGGAAGGGTGGATGAGTACAGAGGCCAAGTATTTCCTGCATCAGCATATCCACGCAGATCTTGTGCATTTGCTGCGCCTAAAAATTGAGGAACATGTGCAGACGAGATTATAGGATCGGAAGGCTGATACAGTCCACCGGGCGGAAAATATGGAACTTCAGAGGGAATGATAATACTGGGTTGGGTTTCTGGTACATTTGTGTCAAGAGAGATGTCCTCCTTGGGACCAAACTTGTACATGATAGAAGAAACTGCAAATAGTGCTCTTTTAACTGCTTCTGATTCACCAGAGATCTACTCAAAAATAAAGCAAGAATATAGTAAGATAAAAAAAAGTTTACAGCAAAAGAAATTGTTTTAAAATGCCAAAAAAGAGAGTAAAAATATGATTAGAAAAGGATATAGAAATTGCAGAGTTTCCTAAAATACTATGAAAAATGAATTACACATTCATACTGAAGTATCCATCAAATTTGATTTACAATTTTATTTAAGCAAAATAACAACTCCAGCATGCAAATATATTTTTGATTCTACCACTGTATGGGTGGCTTCGTAGGATGGTCCATGAGGCTGTGTGTGCAATAATCCATGTCGTTTATGTATGCAACTGTCCATTGGTGCATCTATTAGCTGATAAGCTACCAATTGCATTGATTGAATTTGCTTCATGAATTTATACTTCGTAGAAATGTACAATTTTACTCTCCTCAGAAGAGTGGAAATTTGTTTTCTTCCTTTTCCTGAGTTAATGAGTCACACATGCACCTTTAAAAAAATGTTTCTACTTTGTAGGCTTTGAGGTCATTCTTTAACGTCTTGGTTCTATCCAATATGTTGTGTGGTTAAATTACTATAACTTTAATCACAATGACTGTCATTTCATTCTCGAGCATAAACAATGCTTCCACTATGTCTTAACGAATTTTAGTCTATTTATTATCTTCTAATACTTGATACATGAATCATGACTAGCAAGAAAAATTTCATTCTCGAGCAGAAACGGTGCTTCCACAATGATCTCTATGTCTAATGAATTTACTATTTTCTTATACTTGATCATGAATCATGACTAGTGAGAAAAATATGAGAACCAGCCACCAATGTAAAACACATGACAGCATGTGAGTCGGGATTTTAGGATCAGACAGAATTTTAGAAAACAAGTAACTTTAACCCTACATTTTAATGCATCTATTCCAGGTTTCAAAGTTACTTGCTGCTTCAATGAATATAGAGCATTTATTTACTTCTTAGAGAAAAGGCATGTTTTTCAACAATAGGAAAACACTGTACATCTAATAGTTTCAGAGATGGTATGAACCAATGCAATAAACCATTCCACAGTAAGTTGATAGCATTGAATATACTAACCGAGACAAAATTATCAAAATTCATAGCACATGAGTGTGATGGGTTGGCAGCATCCTTGGCAGTAACCTTGAGATTGGCTCTGGTCTTACTTCTCAGCTTTTTAATGGTAGCCCCGGCCTTACCAATAATATTTGCAGACTGACTTGACGGAACAAGAATCTGGCATTCATCTTTATCCTTTCGTTTCTTATTATTCTTATTATCAGAATCTCCAAGAGCATCAATTGAATTCAATATAGCCACATGAACCTTGAAAAGAGCATCTTGAGCAGCACATAAAGGTTTTCTATCATCATCAAACTCATCGTCAATCTCAATATCTTCCTTCTCCTTAACATAACAGTAAATTGTTATAACACGATCCTTTGCACCGGGAAACGGATCCACAACCTTGACTTTTGCCCTGGTTTCTTGTCTTATGGAATTTATCACTTTACCGTTCTTACCAATAACGCTCCCGATAACTTCAACAGGACATAGTATCCTATAAACAATCAATTCATCGTTTTTGTCGCTCACACGTCTCTTTTGATTCTGTCTGTCCCTGTCGTGGTGGTCTCGATGTGAATTGTATCGTTTTCCAGTCTGAACCATTTTACAGAATTTCACAGAGAACTCCTTATAGCAAAACAAAAATACTCATCAGACACGTACATGCATACTAATTAAGACAGGTATAACTTATGAAAGCAGGAAAATTAGTACAGATGAATAGAAACATGTATACTCATAATAAACCTAAAATTTGAAAAGACTAGAACAGAAGTGAGAGTGAGTGCATAAGCATAAGCATAAGCATAAGCAGAAGCAGAAGCAGAAGCATGCGATAATAGGATGAACGTGAATTTGAATGTACCTGTTCTGATGATGCTAACAGAAAACAATAAACCGCAACAAAATCCTAAACCTTCCCTTAACAGAACCCTAACCAGGTTCTCTCGTTTTCTTATTCTTGGTGAAAAGATTCTCCTCCGTCTTTACTTTGTATCTTTTCTCGTTTCTATTCTTTCTTTTCAATTAAAACTTTTTTTTTTTTTTTTATGAATATCATAAGTGGATGTCCATATAGCAATTGGGTTATTGGGTCATATTGTTTGCTTATTGGGCTAG
>Ga0228711_1000421_pt1 | contig 50616 bp, 38 predicted proteins | sample MedpolnodulmetaG_2_FD_177996 | JGI IMG/M metagenome (GOLD analysis project Ga0228711, IMG submission 177996) | Root nodule microbial communities from Medicago polymorpha collected in Santa Monica, California, United States - brown nodules | ecosystem: Host-associated > Plants > Roots > Nodule... | reverse complement strand
CCCAAAAAGGTTATTAAAAAAAAAAAAAAAAAAATTGTACCAAAAGGATGAAATACTTAAAATGACATTTTACTAGAAACTATTCAAACCAATTTCTCATTTGAAGCTTCCTTTAAAAAATCTTTTGTTAAAAAAATGATAGCAAGAAGATACACCTATAAAAACATTTTTCAAAAGAGCTATAATAAACGGGTCCATTATCTTTTAAAAAGAATCTAAAATAACAAAAGAAAGTGATAAAAAATTTCAAATACTTACTTCATCATTATCTGCAAGTCCCATTAAGTTCTCTGTTATGGTTGCCTCAGTAGTTTGCAAAACCAAGTAAGAAAATGAGAAACAACAGACATACTACTAAAAGAATATAGTGGCGAAATCAATTACGGATGAAGTAAAAGTATGTTCTAAAATGTAGTTTAACCCTGATATAAAGTTGAAATTACAGAATGCTAATGTCTAAAGAATGTTTATGCATTATGTTCAGAAGTACTTTGAGGAAAGTGTACCAGATGATTTCATACTATTACTATCATGTGGCTGCTCATTCTCGTGTTCAGAGGATACCCATTTCTGCAACGTGAAGTGTGGTTGTGTAGCTGCTGAATCAAGTGCAGTGCAATGGTTCATGTATTAAAATAGAGGTTCTTTCTTATTAATATAAAGTACATGTTATGTTACAAAATTTACCATCTTCATTTTGGGTTGTCTTCAATGTTGTAGCAGCTGAATGGAATTTGAGGTCCAATAAAGAAGTATTAACGCGCGAAGTACCCATAGAATATCTAGCACTAGCTAACTCCAGCCACCCCTGTGAATATTATGAAATTGTTTGAGAAAGCTAGTAGAAATAGCATAAGTTGTTTCCATAAGCTCACCAGAATAGCTTTATGAAAACAGCTTATGATTCATATTAATCAGTGGTAATTAAATTGAATTGAATTTGATTAGGTTATGTACCTGTCGAAGTGTGGAGGAGAGAGAATCGGAAAGGGATAGATAGTTATGAAGTGAATCCATAAATTGCAAAGCGACTTTGTCTTCATCTTTAATAACAACTTCTTCTTCTTCACCGTTCAAACAAACCTCTCTTCTCTCTTCTTCCATTCACTATGATTTTCGGGATCACAATTTTTTTTCTTTTCTTTCCCCTAGATTTCCACACTTTACACTGTTATAATGTTTTGTCGTACTCGTACATAGTTTTACTGCTTCTGTAAATTGGTCATACACTCATAGTAATATTTTTCTTTTTTTTTTTTTTTTTAATTAAGTTTTTGTTCCCTACCTTCAATTTTGTTTTTAGTCCTATACAAATAAATCAGACGTTTTAGTCCCTACAAAATTTTTCAAAAATGTTTTTAGTCTCTGTTAAATTAAAATTTATTTAATTATGCTTAAACTTCTAAATTTTTTAAAGATACTCTTTTATAAAATCTTTAGGTTTTTTAACATGTAATGAATTAAATATGAATTTTTCTAAAAGCCAAAATTTCATGATTATATTAATGAAAATTTGTACCTAATAATAAAGTTTTGAGTTACTTTTTTGCGGAGGAATTTTGTATAATGTTCTAAATAAGTATGTAAAAAATATGTTAAAAATTTAAATGTTTAAGCACAATTAAGCAAATTTTAATTTTACAAGGACTAAAAGTATGTGTTGTCCCTGTGAAATTAATTTTTTTTTAATTTTACTTAAACTTTTATATTTTTAAATGATTTTTAACAAACATGTTAAGAACATTGTAATAATTTCTTTTATAAAAAATTAATTTTTTTTAACATGTAATGAATTAAATATAATTTTTTAAAAACGCCAAAAATTCAAGATAAAACTAACGAAAATTTGGACCTAAAAATAAAATTTTGAGCTAACTTATTGCAGCGGAACGTTTTATAATGTTTTAAACAAGTATGTAAAAAATCATTAAAAAATTTAAAATTTTAAGCATAATTAAACAAATTTTAATTTAACAAGCACTAAAAACACTAACGGAAAAATTTGTAGAGACTAAAAAATGTGATTTATTTTTATAGGGATTAAAAACAAAACTGCAGATATTTATAGGGACCGAAAACTCAATTAACCCAAAAAAAATCATATCAATCATAGTTACTTAATATCATATTAGTCTTTGTAACCCAAGAACACTTAGATAAGTTGTCACGGGTCTCTTCTAGTTTAATCAAGATCATGTGTTCGGATTTAGTTTTAGTTAGGATTGTTCAAACGTCAATAAATATTTTGATTTTTTTTTTGGTAGTGTTACATTGTAACGAGGCAAAAAGAAAAAGAAAAAAAGAGGATGAGTCGAAATTAAGTTTCAAGCTTATCTCTCAGGATGAGAGATTTCATGCCAGGTGGAGGGCTGTTCCAGTGAGCAAAACACCTTGCATGTGATCCTTTCTTAGCCATAAAATCTGCACACATATTTTGTTCCCTAAGAACATGCACCAATGTTGTATTTCCATTTCCATGTAAGATCACGACGAGCAGTAATCATGTCTATTTTGATTGATAGAGTGCATATATTATTTTTTTTTGATAGAGTGTATAATCAACAATTATTTTAAAATTCCGATATATTCGAGTTTAGTCATGGGCAGGATTGTTCAAACATCAATAATATTTTGATTGATAGAGTGTATTAAAAGATTATTGTAACTATTCGTTGCACATTCAAACATAAAAATGATTATATGGAGGACAAGAAATACTCAAATAAGAAACACAAAAAAAAAAAAAAAAATCAATTCATTCACAAGTGAGATCCTAGCCTTTAAAAATAAGAGTTTTGAATTTATTTTTGTACAAAAGAGAGTTTTGAAAATATAAAAAGTGAGAGATTGAGTGTTTACAAGGAAATCAAGGTCATGTTTGGTAAAAAATTACGGATACCTGATAAGTTAGTTTATAATATATAATTTATAAATTATTTTATGGCTAATAAGAGATAAATTAGCTCATGAAATTTGTAGTGTTTAGTAAAATGAAACGTAGAAGTAATTTATAAATATAAAATGCATTTCAATTAAGATGTCAGAGATGAAATTGAGATAGAAAAACAATAATCTATAAGCTTTAATCTATAAACTATTATTTGAATTAGTTTATCAAAAACCATTATCTTATACTACATATAAAAGAAATACTTGGTTTTGAGCCGACTCTTTTTACTTCAGTTATAGTCTTAAACATTTTGTATTTTTTTTTGGTAGTGGTTAAACATTTTGTATATAAGAACGTTATATTATATTAATTATATTATTAAAAAATAAAAATTTATATTATATTAATTATGCTGTTGGTGTCATTGTAAAATATAAGTATAATATGTTATAATATAAAAAAGTTCAAAATATTTATACCTATGTTTTTAATCTAAATCAAAATTAAATATTTATTTTTGCAAAAGGAAAAACAAAATTTCATAAAAGCTTGTATTTTATACACATTAACGCGATAAATCTAGCGAACAGACAAAGAAACTAAAAAAACATTAGCTCGTGTAAAAAATAAGTTATTTGTTTTATAGAGGCTACAAGCTCATATTTTTGTCTTACTAAATTACCAAACAGAACCCAAAGTGAAATTTCCACTTGATTGAGAGTTGAGAGTTGAGACAATCCAAATCCAAACCCCACCCCCAAATGCGAGAAACTTGATTGTGCTGTTCTTAAAAAGGAACAACACAAGTCAACAGAGATCCATGTTTGAAACTTATTTTAGATGAGATAGAGAATGGTGGTCCTGCTGTAATGATGAGGTTTAAATACTATTTTTAAAATCATATTTTATTGTTTTGGCATTTCCATATTTTCACCATAAATTGTGAGAGACTCTGAGAAGTTAAGTGTGTTGTGATGGAGTTAAACACTATAGATACTAATTCTCTGCCCTTTATTGTTAAGTTGGGTTTTAATTTTCCGATAATTGTGTGTTTGTACATGCTTCTTTTGTTTTCAAAGGCTGAGAAAGAATGATCATTCAAATTCCTATGTGATTTTGGATCTAGATACAATGTGGTGACTGTGTTGACTATTAGAAACTAGAGCACATATTTAAGAATGTAGCTCTTGTTCCTTCATTCCATGTGATACATTAGTAGTTCATCTTTTTAATTCCATTTCTCTGCCGAGCAGGTAATACCTTGCATATTTTCTTTTTCTTTTGGAGGATGCAATGATCTTTCTTCGGAGTTGACTGTGTATTTGAGAGATTTTAGTTGATTTTCTAACATCATTAAGCAACCTGTTATTATTGTTGTTATTACTATTAGGATGAAATAAGTTTTTCGTCCCTAAAAATATATCGAATTTTGATTGTAGTCCCTAAAAAATAAAATTGAATGTTTTCATCCTCACAAAAAATTTCAATTTTGTTTTTGGTCCCTAATGGCCAATTTATGTTGTTATGAATGTCAAGATTATGATTCTTTTATGTTTAAGATGTGTCTCATGTTCTCATGTTCATATTATGTTTGAGACTAAAATCAAAATTTGCTATATTTACAAGGATGAAACACTTGTGTAACCCATTTTATTATCATTATTGGCGGTGGTGTTGTTATTTTGATCAACATCGTCAATTAAATTGTATAAGAGCTTTGTTCTTTCATACTAGTTGCGCTGTTGGAATTTGAAGGAACTAGCCAGCAACCGAGTGTCTCCCCAATCGTCATCAAAGTACAAATGCAAACAAATAGGTAACTCAAATCATCTCTTTTTAATTTCAACCAATTATATGTATGTTTTTATTCTAGATTGTCTTTGTTTAAGATTAGGCAACTTAAAGTGAAAGTAAGTTTGCTCAATGTTGTTCATGTTGAACTATTAATATACTGTATTTTCTGCAGTTGGTTGAATTAATTTGGGTTAACATGCACTCCATCTATCTTTCACGATTTAGATTTTGACTTTAACACCACATGAAGATGCAATCTATCTTTCTTTCTTGTTTTTATGAACATACAAGCTCTTGAGTATTGATGGTTGGGATTGTTTCTAGACTTGGGATATTGAGCCCATTTTGGTCATTATTATTTTAGTATATTGATGTTGTCCTATAGTGATTTGTGATTTCATTCTTTCTTATTTTGGCTAGAAAGCACACACGAAGAGCATTCTTTGGTTGTATTGATGCTCAAACTCAATCTAGTGGACATTCTCTTTAGACGCAAACCCCCCGTGCCTCTTCCTTATTATTGGGACGGCTATGTGAGGACTCATTTCGGCAATTCAGCTTCTACCCACAACCTACCTGATCAAGAAACCCAGGCAAGTTTTTTCTGCAAATGTTTACCAAAGTTTATGGGGCCGTTAGCAATGCTTTTGACTCAAGTTTCACAGTTTTCGTTTCATTGTGCATATTTTAAATCTTTAATATCAATTTCTAAACAGCAGGGGGCTGGGAGAGACGGGTTGCTTACTATCCTGACTAGAGTTATGAGTGAGGCTCCTTCCGCTCGATTTGTACAAGAATTTGGTCTAGTTCTCTTTCTGTATCATTGCCTTTGCACCATGCCCACTGACCAGTTTGATCAAGAAGACCTGACAAGTTTTGTTCTGAAAACCTTAACAAAGTTTATGCAGCCTTTAACAACGCTTTTGATTCAAGTTTCAAATTTTTTTCTTTCTCGATGCATATTTGAATTCTTTAATATTAGCAGGAAGACAAGGCAGCGGCATTCCTTGCTAGGGAAAAGGAATACTGGGATAGGATCGACTAATTGGAAAGAGAATGTTTAGAGGCTGAGTGAGATCAAGGATGTCAGAATGGTCAATTGATGGATCTTTTTGCCAATTGTCTTTACACTGGAGCCCCCACCTTGAACCTCCGTCAATACATTTTTAAAAATTTGGAGTAAACTTTTAATGGGTTGTTTGAAGCATATGCAGATCAATGGAACCCACAAAGAACCAACAAATAGAGATCACCATTAGAAATTTAGAAGTGTTCACATCGGAGTTCCATCTTAAAACCTGTCAATATATTTTTTAAAATTTATATAGATAAGAGCTTTGAAAATTATTAATAAAAAATGTATTTAGGGACCATAAGTTGACTATTATTATTTAAAAATACATTAAAAACACTTAATTTTATTTATTTATTGTCATTGGAATAGTTATTACTTTTTTTTGAGAGGTCATTTTTTTTAACAATTTTTTGAGAGGTCATTGGAATAGTTGTTACTAAATATTATAAAGTCGTAGGCTAAAAATATGTCAATATTACAAAATGATAAATATGATGTTAATGTGTCCAATTGTTTTTAGACTCTGTTATTCGATTCAATCTAATTTAATACTTACACATTTTTTTATTGAACTTGAGTTACATGAACGAGTCATTTTGTTTAGTGATATGGTTTAATCGGTGACCTAATTGTTCAATTAGTGATCTAGTGCTTTGATCTTGTTGATAACTAGTCTTGATTTTAAAACATGGGTTTGAATCATATTCAACCAACATGACCTCGAAATATATTTTTTTGTTGAGAAATAACCAATGATAAAATGTAATAAAAATAAATAATGTGTTAATTAGTATGTTAGTATGAATGTAAAATATGGAATGTTGAGCCAACCTGGTTTATTTATGGTAGAGGTGGGTGACCGTACAAAAGTAAAAGCGCTCTCTTCTCTCTCTACAAACTTCACAAAGCTCCGCCTCCCTCCTTCCGTTAAAATCCAAACCCCCCTCCTTGAAGATGTAGATCCCATACCTGGTGGTGCGTTGAGAGCTCTCCTTCGCACCACCGCCGCTTCCTCCTTCCTCTGACACCGTCATCATCCTGTGTCACTTGATCCGGTTTGTTCGCTTCTTCCGGTCTTCGGTTTCGTGGCTTTGTGGCTCGCCAGAAGTTTGAGGTTTGCGTGGGTCTTGCCTCCGCCTCTTTGGTGGGCGGGGTTGTTTTTCTTTTCTATGTTCCGTTTTTCAATGTTGCTGTTTTTTTCTTTCTTTTTCTCTGTTGTTGTGTCGCCGGTTTGCTATCAGCGTCGTCGGTTCGTTTATCGGTGGGCCAGTGGCTTTAGGAGGTTGTACCAACACATCTCACGGTGGTGATCCGGATCTGGTTGTTCTATGTTTTTTTGTTTTGGTGGCCAATGACATATGCTCTTTTGCTCTTGTTGGTGTTCTAGCGGTGTAAGCCTCGCCGGAGGTGGTGGTGTGTGTTCCTCCGGTCTTCGCCAGAGTTGAGCTGCCGTCAGTTCTGTTGTTGGCTGTCTTTTTTCTTTGTTTTGTGTGTCGTGTCCGTTTTCTTTGTTTTGTGTGTCGTGGGTGTGTCCTCGCCAGATATGTTGCTGGCTGCCGGAGTTGAGCGGTCGCCGGATCTGTTGCTGGATGTGGTGATCTCTTGATTTTCTGGATGATACTCGAAAGGGTTTGGTGCGTAGACGCTCCATGTTGGCGGTAGTAGTCATTCATGCACCTTTAGTTTTGTTGTGAGGGGTTGGTCGCTGTTGTTGTGTTGTTTGTTTGTTTGGGTCTTTTATTTTTGTTGTGTGTTTCTTACGTGGACTGGGGCTTGTGCCTTTTCCGTGCTAGTTTTGGTTACTGTTCCTTCCTTCTGGCCGTCCAAGCTTCTGTGCGTTTTCCCAACCTCTCCCTCGTCGTCGATCTTTGGTCGGCGGCGTCCCTTAGGTCTGCAAAGGGTCGTGCGGCGGCGGCGGTGGATCTAGTCTCTGGATGATTTGAGATTTTTCTCCTCCGCGAAGTTAGACGGTACAATAGTCCAGAGGGTGGCGTTGAAAAGGTGTCTGGGGCGGTGCTTGTGGTGGTTGTGTTAGTGGCTTGTTTTGATATGTTTAGGTTCGAGCTGGTTCGATTTGTGCTGTTGTTCCACCTGTTCTCCATCTTTGAATTTGGCATCGGGTTATTGGTGGGCCGAGTTTGGATAGGTTTAGGTGTCTACTCAGGTGGGTCGTGAGCTGAGGGGTGCCTTTTGATTTGTTTCGGGAGTCTGGTGGGACGATCGCTTTTGATTCGAGATCAGGAGCTGGTTTCTTTGACGCATGTTCTTCTAGGTTTGTTGATGTCTCCTCCGGCTTATCGGATGTTGAGTGGTGGGCGAATTTGATAGTTTGAAGCAACATATCGTCGTCGGCTACTTTCCAATCTCTGTTTGCGGTATTGGAAAATTGATTGTTGTTGATTTTCCAATGGGTGTTTTGGTGTATTTTTATTTTCTTTTTTGTGTAATACTTGGTGTAATATATTTTGTCATTAAAAAAAAATTATGGTAGAGGTATATGATTATTATTAAATTATTAACTAATTATTGATTGATTGTTCTTCATGCTCTCCAAGATTTCTTCGTTTAATAGAATTTTCAATTCCCTGATGTGCTATCTATACTTGTTAGCTTTCAACGAATGTTTAAAAGCTCCGATCAGAAAAGGACATCCCAAGTTATGGCCGTTTTAGTGCGAAAAATTTTGTAATCCCAAATAACCCAAAAAAAATAAAAATGAGTCTTTTGTTCTTTCTTAGCAAGTAACGTCTAATTTTTCAAGTATCATGCCTAAAATCCAAGAAACACACATAAGATTCCTTAATCTTTTATTTTTGAAAAAAAAAAATATTTTCTGGTTTTCTTGATTTCTTTTCCATTAAATTACTATGCAAAAGACAGAGCAAACCTTAATAATTCACTCGAAAACAAATTCTTTGGTTCTTTATCAACAAGGTATGTTGCTTTAAATTGACTTTTTTTAACACCGAGAGTTAATGTCGAACCTCGTAATATGAGAATAAACCATATCTAAAAAAGGTTTCACGCTAAATTTAATACAGCGGATGATTTAGAAAAAGAAATTCGCTCTCTCTTCATTGTCTGACCTGACGACTACCGTTGCATCGAGTCAACCTTCTCTCTCTTGCTGGAATTTCTTCTATTTTATTTTCATTTTTTCTTAGTACAATATTTGAAGCAACTATTTTTCAATTTTTGCATTGTTTTGTTTTGTTTTGTTGTTGGTGTTTCTCTCTCTTCTCTTCTTTCTCTCTCCTTCAACTCGAGTAATATCTTTCTTCCTTCCTTTCAGCTCCAATTCTACCATGCTGCCACCACAACAATTTCATCGCCCAATCAACTTTCCTTCAACCCTCTTTCTTTGATTCCCAAACTATATACTATTAACCAAAACTATATTTTTTTTTCTTCCTTTACACAGGTATTCTTTTTCTCGATTTGTTTTGTAATTAATACTCTTTATTCATTTTGTTTGTCTATTTTCCTTAACCATCACCTACCTAGTTTCTATTTTTGATCTAGTTTCTATTATTACTTAAAACACCCCCTTCCAATATTAGTAAGATACTAGTAGTAATTTTCATGAAAAATATGCTCAAGTAATTTTCGTAGGTCCCTGATTCTAAATTAAGATAATATATTCAATTCTGGTTAATCTTTATGATATGATTCTCAATTATTGATGCTTAGTCATTAACTGCATTTATTGTTTAATTTCTTACATATCATTGCATTGGATAAAATATTACTACTATTTACAACTCTCTTTTGCAATTCTCACATAGTTGTTTCTTAATGTTCCTAAAATACCATTTTGTTTATCAATGTTTTTAATCTTACAAGACACTTGGTAGTATAAGTATTAATTATGAGTATAATTGGATGAAACAGACTTATGTTTAAAGACAATTTTTGGTTTCTTATGAAAAGAGTCGTATAATTGGACCACTGCTTGAAGTTTTGAATCATTCTTGTGATCGATTCCTGAAACAATTTATTTATGTTTTTAATTTGAGTGACTAATAACTTAATCTCATTGTTATTTCTTTGTGGCTGTCGGTTAGATAAGTGGAAGTATGATGTCTTCTAGCTGGGATGGAAGTAATGACCCTGGCAGTCAGTCAGATGATAGTTTTCTGTTTGAGAGGATGCATATTGAGCCTATTTATGATGCTTTTGTATGTCCTTTGACGAAGCAAGTTATGCGTGATCCCGTTACTTTAGAAAACGGACAAACTTATGAACGTGAAGCAATTGAAAAATGGTTCAAGGAGTGCAGGGAGAGTGGACGGAAATTGGTTTGCCCATTGACTCTTCGAGAATTAAAAAGCACCGAAATGAATCCTAGTATGGCTTTGCGGAACACCATTGAAGAGTGGACTACCAGGAATGAAGCTGCACAGCTGGATATGGCTCGCCGGTCATTGAATACGGGCAGTCCCGAGAAGGAAACCCTTCAGGCCTTGAGGTATGTCCAGCACATCTGTCAAAGAAGTCGGTCGAATAAACATGTTGTCCGCAGTGCAGGGCTTATACAAATGATTGTTGATATGCTGAAGAGTAGCAGCCGTAAAGTTCGTTGTAGAGCTCTTGAAACCCTTAGAATTGTGGTCGAGGGAGACGATGAGAATAAGGTTGTTGCAGGTTTGCTAGTTATCATTTCATTTCCTTTACATTTTTTTGCTATTATCATTGTGCCTGCCTTTGGAGATTCATATTAACATCTCTTTGCTCAACAGGAACTGTTGGCTGAAGGAGACACTGTGCGTACGGTAGTAAAATTCCTCTCTCACGAGCTTTCTAAAGAAAGAGAGGAAGCTGTCTCTTTGCTTTATGAACTCTCGAAATCTGAAACCCTTTGTGAGAAGATTGGTTCAATCAACGGATCTATTCTCATATTAGTTGGAATGACAAGCAGCAAATCAGAAGACCTTTCCACCGTTGAGAAGGCTGATAAAACATTAGAGAATCTGGAGAAATATGAGAATAATGTGCGGCAGATGGCTGAAAATGGTAGATTGCAGCCTCTTCTAACCCATCTTCTTGAAGGTACTAGCACTTCTCTATATCTTATATCGCATCATATCAATGTTGTATGGTAAGTTTGGTCCCTGTTTTATGTTAATTCTCAAGAGAACATAAACTACTTGACTAGCATTCCAGCCATATTACACGTATATTATGGTAAAATGATGTGCATATGTTCCTCTTTTTGGAATTATGTGGAAGATTAAGACAAAAATTATATTTGTTGTATGAATATTCAAGGATCGAGTGAAATGAATAACACTTATGTGGAAGATGTTTTAAAGAAGCTCCCAACTTAAGATCGATACCATTTCTATGCATTAGGCAATATAATCTGGGTGAGTTTGGCTTCCCTCCATTTAGTGTCCATTTATGAGAGAGATAGACATATATGTAGATTAAAGATTAAGTGGATCCCACAAAACTATCATATGTGTCTATCTCTCTCATAAATAGACACTAAATGGAGAAAAGTAAATGGAGGAAAGCCAAACTCGGAAAAATAGCTTCTTAAAAAATATTTCTTACAACATCTTGTAGTTTGCTAATGTTCTAGAAAATCTCTCCCCCTTCTAAGGTGTGAGAAATTCAGTTCCCCCTCTTTACTAGGAGTTTAGTAGAATTCATATTTTTTAGGAGTTGGTAGAAATTATTCATTTAAACAACTACCACAGAAAACAGATCAACACCTTTCCCTGTTGCAACCAATGTAGAAGTGTTATCTGGAAAATATCTCTGTCCCCAAACATCAGAAATATGTTGATATTACAAGCAATTAGAAAATATACGATTACCAAAAGTTAGAAAATATATAATTACAAGGAAATATTAAAGAATTTAACACTAGAAACTTGAATTTGATGGAAATTAAGTGCATACAACTTAGTTTTGATTAATTTTGTTTACTTTAACATACCTGAACATGGCTATTGGTATCTGACTGAACATGTGAGTCCTATCTTGATTCGATACAAAACCAAACTCAATCAATGTAAACCCCTATGTGTATAACAATTCATTCTCATAAATCACAGCATGAACTTAGTATAGTCTGCTACTTTAGTCTTGCCAACTTTGAATAGTAAGCCACTTTTCTTTTGTCATTTGATTTAGGACTTGTATATGATATGTTAGCTTATATATTTGCTATGTCACTTGCTTTTACATGAAAATGACATGTTTTTATTGATCGTGTATCTTATAATCCATAATAATAGGTCTTCTGATTTATAATCCATAATATTTTTGTTAATTGTGTATCTTCTAAATATTTGGAATCAAGATGTGTCATTTGCTTGAAGAACTCTTTATTCCTTTGTAGATATTAATCTATTGTCTTGTTTTTCGTTGAAACTTTTGCAGGGCCACCAGAAACCAAACTGTCCATGGCTGGAATCCTTGGTGAGCTGGTTTTGGACAATGACGTTAAAGTCCTTGTTGCCAGAACTGTGGGCTCATCCTTGATCGATATCATGAAAAGTGGCAATATGCAGTCAAGAGAAGCTGCACTAAAGGCACTAAACCAGATATCATCGTGTGAGCCAAGCGCAAAGGTTTTAATAGAGGCTGGAATACTTTCCCCACTTGTCAACGACCTTTTTGCGGTGGGCCCTCATCTTCTTCCCACGCGACTAAAAGAGGTCTCTGCTACAATTCTTGCCAGTGTTGTGAATTCGGGAGAAGACTTTGATTCGATTCCACTTGGACCTGATCACCAAACTCTGGTCTCAGAGGATATAGTTCATAAGCTACTCCATCTTATAAGCAACACTGGTCCAGCAATTGAGTGCAAACTTCTACAAGTTCTTGTTGGACTTGCTAGTTCTCCAACTACAGTGCTGAGTCTAGTTTCTGCTATCAAAAGCTCTGGTGCCACTATCAGTCTAGTTCAATTCATTGAGGCACCACAGAAAGATCTTCGTTTAGCTTCCATAAAACTTCTTCAAAATTTGTCTCCTCACATGGGCCCGGAATTAGCCGATGCACTTCGTGGTTCTGTGGGACAGCTTAGTAGCCTAGTTAAAGTCATATCAGAAAATATCGGAATCACTGAAGAGCAGGCAGCTGCTGTTGGCCTCTTAGCTGATCTACCGGAGAGAGATTTAGGCCTCACGAGACAGCTGCTGGATGAAGGCGCTTTTTTTATGGCGATATCAAAAGTGATTGCCATCAGGCAAGGAGAGATTAGAGGCACTCGGTTCGTGACACCATTTCTTGAAGGGCTTATGAAGATTGTTGCAAGGATTACATATGTCTTGGCTGATGAGCCTGATGCTGTCGCGCTTTGCCGTGATCAAAATCTTGCTGCACTCTTCATTGAACTGCTTCAGACCAATGGACTTGATAATGTACAGATGGTTTCTGCTATAGCTTTGGAGAATTTATCTCTAGAATCAAAGAATTTAACCAAATTGCCTGAGACGCCAGAACCGGCTTTTTGTGTTTCATTCTTTTCGTGTTTCAGCAAACCGCCAGTGATTACCGGATTATGTAGGATCCACCGAGGGAAGTGTTCTTTAAAAGAAACATTTTGTCTCTACGAAGGACAGGCAGTCCTTAAATTAGTAGCTCTACTGGACCACACAAATGTGAATGTGGTTGAGGCAGCACTTGCAGCCTTATGTACTGTAATAGATGATGGAGTAGATATTGAGCAAGGTGTAATGGTTTTGTGCGAGGCAGAAGGAGTGAAGCCAATACTTGATGTGTTGCTCGAGAAACGGACAGACAATTTGAGGAGGAGGGCAGTTTGGGCAGTGGAGAGACTGTTGCGAACAGACGATATAGCCTACGAAGTGTCTGGAGATCAAAATGTGAGTACTGCACTTGTGGACGCTTTCCAACACGGTGACTATCGAACTAGGCAGATTGCTGAGCGTGCCCTCAAGCATGTTGATAAGATACCAAACTTCTCAGGAATCTTTCCAAACATGGGATGAGTGTAGGTTTGTTGTAAATGCTTCACTGTGATGTTTATGATAACAAAAATCTGTATGTAATTTTTATGCGTTTAAAAATCAGTTTTGGATTGTATCTATATTGTATGCTTTGTCTTGTATGCATTTATTTATCCAACTGTAGCCCCTGGGATTATTGTATACAAAATTACCCATTCTTTTAGAAGGTCTTCATTTGCTTTTATTGCTTTTTTAATTCTATTAAATGATCAGATTTTTGTTTCCTATAATCCCTATTTGACCTCTTGTTTGTACCTGTAGTTTCTTATTTGACCTCACAGGGACGGGAACTTTTTTCTGTTCAGAGAAGCATTTTATACCGAAAAATAAAATGTAAGAATAACATATTTTCTATCATTTTATTTTCATGAATCTATAAAGATAATTTGAAACAAAAATCAGTGACTTTCCGCCAATAAAGTCATTCGATCTAGATCATTTTTCGTAGTACTTTTCTCTTACCAAATAAAAAAAATTAAAAATCGTCTCAAATTATTATTATTCTTTTTAATTTTACTTCCTTAGATTGATAGACAACAGTGTGATTAAAAAAAAAGGAAAAGGAAAGAGGGAGAGAACAGGTTTTAGCTTTAATTTTAGCGTGAAAGAATCTTGTTGATTTGATCTCATTTTTATTTTGGTGATTCACAAGTCACAAGTATAAATAAGGAGCAGAAATTATTGTGATTGAATACTGTCTGTGTAATGCCTCAAGCACTATAAAAAAGACCAAACAACAATCAAAAGATCAATCATCTAATTCAGGTAGGTCAAAGTTTGCAATGTTGTTTGTCTTCTCTTCTAGTACATTATTTATCACACCTTCCCCAGCCCTTTTATTTTCTTACAGAATTCTTGTATTTGTGTGTATTGGATATATGCATATGCTCTTGCTCTACTAATCGTTACATTATTGATGATTCCATGCCGTGGTTGGTTGTATACTTCTTTGTAGTAAAGCTTTTTAGAATTGATCATTTTAATAACATTCAACAAAATTTATGTTTTTTTAGGATCATATAAAGAAATTGAGGTCGATAAACATTTACATTTGACACTTTTTCCTACAGGAAGATGGAAGAAGGCAAAAGGAGCCGTACGAGTTTCCAGAAAGGTTGGCCTTTGCTTAAGAAAGGTGTGAACAAATTCATAGACCTAATAGAAGGAGGTGTTGAGATTGACAATTCAAGTTTCACCGTGCAGGATTACATGTCCATTTATACGTATCCTTCGTTGCAAATCTCACCAAATCAGATACAGACTCTTGAGACTCTAGAATTTCTAAGATATGAAAGTTAAAAAGAAATTCTAAGTGAACTTTGATGTGGAACAATTTCAGCTGAGTTTTGGCACTTGTAAAATTGTTGTGAGTCTCATAAATATTCAAGTCTTCACTCATTTATATAGAGGTGTGAAAAAGACGTTGTTGATTTGCCAGTACATCAAAAAGAGTCGTTTGAAACTTGATCAGATCACCAATGATCTGTTGCTTGATTTAGTTATTGTCCTATGAGGGAACAATTTCAAATCTATTCCATGTATAGAGGAATACCAGCGTAGTCACAGCTGTTGTTCTTGAACTATTGCAGACACAAAACAGAGTAGTGGAGATAGTGGTTGTACAATTGTACTAATGTCCTTTTCCAACGTTCTACAAAGAATAGGCATCCAATGTTTTCCAATTCCTCTGAATTAGCCGTTGCTCTAGGCTCATATTCTTCTGCAATGATAGGTGTGATAATAACAACACTTGAACAATCTTTTGAAGCTTCTAGTCTTCACCTTTTGAACCTTCAGAACCTCTGATGTCCAGCTTCTGATGAGAGTGCTTCTGATGATGTCAGCTTCAGAACCTCTAGTCTTCAAAACCTCTTTTGATCAGAATGCTTTCTTACAACACAAGCTTCCATTTTGTAGATTCCATTGCTCTCATTTGTTCTTCAAAACCTATGCATTTAAAGACACTACATTTTTGTCTATGGTCCTGCACACTTGAACAAATATTAGAATATCCAATTGACAATTTTTTTAATACCTTGTTATTATAAAAACTCAAAGGGTAATATTAAACACATTTTGTTCCAACATTTTTTATACAAGTGAATGACACAATATCTTAGTTAAAATCAAATTTTATCAATCTCTTTATATTCTATATTCACTTGACGGGGAAAAATATCTAAAAATAATTTTAAAAGTTATTTTTTTTAAATCAAATAAGAATTCAATACACCTACAAAAATTGCTATTTGTGAAGAAAAAAAATTTTAAAAAAATTAATCAACCCGTGCAACGCACTTGCACGGGTTATATATCTAGTATGGGTTAAAAGGACCAACAACCGTTATAATTTTTCAAATATCACACAATGGAACAAGTCATAATAGTTTTTTTTCATTCTTCCTTCTCTTAATAGAGAACGTAAAAAGAAAAGGCATAGATCTTCTAACTTCTCATACAAGCACGTAAAGCCAGATTTACTTTTGGTAACAAAAATTCAGTTACTCATCAAACTTGATGTCAAAGAAACAATATTGTCAACTCCATCAATTTATTAGTACCAAGTGGAATTGTAAGTTGTAACTGTTGTATATTTTTAATTATTATATTTCAAAAGTTAAATAAAACCAATTCTCTCCAAAGTTATGTTTTTCACGTTTTTATCAGTTCTGAAGTTAGCTACTTAGTCAAAAGCCTTGTATATATTTCTCAACTGAAAAATAGTTTTATCATGTGACTATTTTTATGGAATATGTGGCACTAATTATATGCCTTTGACTTTGTCCATGATGGGAGGTTAATCAACTCTGTTTTTACCCACGTAACCTAGCCATCACTTCTATATACATAAGACAAAGCGTACCTGCTACAAAAAATATATCAACCTGCACATACTATACAGGCAAAAACTGTCTCACTTCATATTTTTCTGTACACAATTATTCTCTCTCATTTCTGGGTTCCAATTCAAAGAGAAGATTGTAGTTTGCGTTACTGACTTAAATATATGAATTGTCTCTTAAACGGAGATATGTAATAGATAGAAATAAGGTAAAGAAACGGAGATATACAAACCTTCGAAAGAATATTATTATCCAGCAAAAATTTGACCGAGGATTTGGATAAATCAGAAACTACTGTTGTGTCACTCTACAAAGGTACGCAAATTTTCTTATACTGATCAATTTGTGAACTAATTTAATGCAACTTGTGTATTCCATCATCGATGAATTTGTGTATTTAAAGGCAATTGTTTTAATGATCTACGGAGATACAATAGTTGTTAGAGTTGATTATTCACTAACCAAATGATAGCAATGATTGCACAAAGTAGGGAAATGAAATATAAGTCTGTCTCACAAAGAGCTATTATCAGAACATGTGAGTTTGGTTATTTTCGTAGGAATAGTTTCGTACTATACAACCATATGCTGAATAGTGTGGCTATACTTGCTATTTATCTTGTTAATTGAACCCTGTGAAAAATATCAATGAACATGTACCTTCAATTTTGACAGAAAAAAAAAATATGCATTATTATCATATATGTTGTTCATGATTTTGCTTTGAGTGGTTTATTTGTTTATTTTGAAAAGACTGTCTTTCTTCTTGGTTTAGAAACCAAGATCTTATGTGATGCTAAGTTAATTTCTCTTGAACTTCAAATTCAATTGCCTCTCTTGATGTACATGGTTTATGTGTCTATTTATAATATATATAGTGCTATTCTGTGAGGTTTTAATCTAACCGATTTGGAACATAATAAGACCTTAATTTAAATTGAGATGTGTGGAGTGATTATGGTTATGTGTATTTGACATTCTGATACATATATCATGTTAAATTAGAATTTAAAATGAACTTGAAAATTTGATCAATAGTTCAATAAAATTACGGAGAGGCTAATGTACAATGATGTCTCTTTTAATATAATATAGTCCAAGTTAATTCTCTATAAAATTGACTATATGTGATATATGTTTATATTGAGACCACTCCTTGAGATGTGTATGCATGAGTTTAGCGTTTTGAAAATTTTTCATTATAAAAGTCAATTGACATGAGATATTTTATTGAGAAAATCATGAAAAATGTTTATGGGTAATCCATTGTATTCAAATAATACAATGATGTTTAATGAAATTTGTTTAATCGAAAAATATATATTTATCGGATTTATTTTTTATTTTCTATCGGATTTATTCAAGTAGACTTGTATAATAAATCTATACATAGAGTTATATTTTTTCAATGTGGGGGTTTTGTCGCTTAGAATTTATCTAAGTAGACCTGATGAAGTATGTTAAGGATGTCAGTTTGACAATATATGAAATATTGTTTAGAGTTGATGAACCACTGCATCAAAATAATGCAATGATGTTAATTGAAATTGAAATTCAATGAGAATAAATCGAAATGTACTATTACTTTACTTATGATAGAGATGTTGTCGTTTGAAGTTATTCAAGCAGACCTGTAAAATAAATCTACAAATAGATTTATATTTATCCACATTGATAGTGATGTCGCTTAATAATAATGTAAGCAGACATGTATAAAAATAATTATAGAGATCAAGTTTATTGTTATAAACTTTGATGAATATATGAGGTTGATTGACTTAGAGACGTCTCAGTCAATCTTATATGATGAAAGAAAATTGTCTTCATCATTTGTGTATAAAGTAGCTACTAAACAAAGCCCCTTGGGATGAAATAAATTTGTGTACATCGAGGGGATTGGGACTAAAGCCACTCGAAATTAATAAGTGATGGGAACCCAACCTTTGTGATTGGAGATCCCATGAATAAGGTTCATATGGGTAAGAACAAGTCACTTATTAATTCTGCTAGCACCAAAAATTAGTTAAGTAATTTTTGTTCTCGTCCATTTCCTATGGTGTGTGTGAGAAGTGTTAGGCACTGCATTATTAAGAGGATAAGCATATAAAGCTTTTAATGAATTTCATATCCCTTATGGGTGGTGTATGATTTGCAGCATACACTTGATGAAATCACCTATATGAGTGTCAAGTGGGGCCGCTTGCATTAGATCTTGGCAAAATCTTTATAGCTCTCACGAATACCAGGCACGCGCATGGCCTATTAGCGCACAACCGCGTAACAACAAGAATTGTGGAGGTGTGATGCGGGTGATAGACCTCTAACATACACAAGTGTCTTTGGTTCATATAGCTTGCTACACCAAATTCACTATGTGTTAAGTTTATCATTCTAGGACTGGTTCATATAGCTTGTTACACCAGTTTGATGCATCACATCCACGTGTTAACCCATAAAGTCTTTGAATAATTTTCATTTAAACTTTTGAAATATGTGGGGGATTGTTGTATATTTTTAATTATTATATTTCAAAAGTTAAATAAAACCAAGTCTCTCCAAAGTTATGTTTTTCACATTTTTATCAATTTTGAAGTTAGCTACTTAGTCAAAAGCCTTGCATATATTTCTCAACTGAAAAATGGGTTTATCATGTGACTATTTTTATGGAATTTGTGGCACTAATTATATGCCTTTGACTTTGTCCATAATGGGAGGTTAATCAACTATGTTTTTACCCTCGTAACCTAGCCATCACTTCTATATACATAAGACAAAGCGTACTTGCTACAAAAAGTGTCTCACTTCATACTTTTATGTACACAATTATTCTCTCTCATCCAAAATATTGAGTTTTTGGGTTACAACTCTTGATATCTTTGAGATAAATTTGAGTTGTTCTGTCACCTCCGGTTATGATTTATAACGGGGAATAACTGTTGTATCCTGGAAGGATATGCGCTTATGAGGCGGATAAAATCCTCTAGGACAGTGACTATGTCACGCATCAAATTACTTAACAATGTGATGTTTTGCAGGTTTGCTCTAATTTGATTTGTGAAGGTTTTGATAGAGCTGTCGGCAACCAAATTCGATAAGTTTCTTGAGCCTTATTTTACATTATTATTAGGCATATTTATTTGTTATGATATTTCTCTTTAATTTCTTACTTGTGATAATTTCCAACTCTAATTTTACAAGAGTAACTCATCAAATTTATGAACTCATTACTATCAATTATTTTTCCTTCACACTCTTTAACTGTGGTCAATATTGCATTGACTCCTTAATTAAATTTACGGTTTTTTTTATGGGCTGCGGTTTCATTTATTTTGTTGCTATCTCTTTCTCTCAAGTACTGAAGAGGGAATAACAAACAAATTGCAGAAGAAAAGAGAAAGATACTCCTTCACTCTGTGAGTATTGAAATCTTGAATCATTGCTTCTTCTCCTCTAAACCACCATGAAAAACTCTTCTTCCTCTTCCTGAAGAACTCAAAGAGGATTATCTAACTCTCAACATTGCATTGGAACGAGGCCAACCGCTTATGATGAGGATTATCTATGTAGAGTTAAGGTTTAAATTCTTTCAACTCTTCAAAAAAATATTTGTTTTTAGTTTAATTTTTTCAAATTTTAAATTCTAAAATGTTTTTCATGTTTCCAATTTTTTATGTATTGAATGAATCATCAATGGAAGGGCCGACAAGTAGAAGTGTCAATAGAGCCCCAAATTTTAAAATTCACTTAAAAAAGTCCTCACTAAGCCCACTAAATTAAAACCCCCTAATCAAACAAAATATCTGGGGCCAAACCCACTCTAAAATCTATTTATTTGTGGACCTAAAAAAGCCCCATTATAAAGGTAAAAAAAAAAATCTGATAAAAAAAAAGTTTTTTTTCGGTAAAAAAAAGTTTTTCAGGTAAAAAAAAAGTTTTTTTCGATAAAAAAAGTCAATTTTTTTTAAAAAAATGTTTATAGAAATTTTGGGGCTTTCGGGCCTTTTGATTTTTTTATTTGTGGGTTTGCATGAATGTGAGCTTTTTAATCTTGTGAACTTTCAAGCCCTCTTACTATGTGGGCTGGAGCCTAAACTCCAAAGCCCCATGGTATTGATACCTCACTTACAAGCAACACCTAATTTTGTGGAAATGAGGTCTTATCTATAGCTCTAATTTTTTTTCTCTTTAGTCTTTATTTAAAGTATTTTAACTTGTATTTTTTATATACTGTCACAAAAACGAAAAGAAGTAAATATGAAGTTGAAAAATTAAGATCATTAGAATAGGGTTGAACAATTTAAAACGTATAACAATGTTTTACCATATTCATTGATCTCATCCTATAATACATTAAAATTAAAACTTAAAACACAAGTGGATATTGGTTTTTTTTCCAAATGAAAAAGTACACTTTTACTAATGTAGACCTTTATGTTTTTTGTTAGACTAAGTTAGCAAACCCCACACACACATATATATATATATATATAGATATATATAAATTAATTTCTTCATTTCAATATACATATTCTTATTCAGCCGAACAAAACACATGAAGGTAGTTTTATTTATTACATATTATGCTTTAATATAATGCTAATAATGATAAATATTTACGACTTATTTTATAATATTCACCGCAGTGTTATATATCATCATTTCTTTGCTGCCCTCTGGTCTGCATCATGCTGAGCCACCTTAACAATCAGCTCATTTCTTGCCAGCTTTAATTTCTCTACTTTTTTCTTTCCATCCTCCTTTGAGGTGCTTTTTTCATTCATCTTACGTTCATTTTCTTCAGTTTCTCTTTCGATCACATGCAACGTCACTTCAATGTTAAATGTTTGACATATTCCTTTTATTTTCTTTTCTTTGATTTTTTTTTGTTATATTTATAGGTACATCCACAATGTATTTTTTATTTTTTGATATTTATTGTGCAAATTGTACTTCTTATTTTGTTATTTTCCTTATTACACACATAATTCATTTGATATGAGTCAAAAATAAATATCATATCATATTCATATCAAATAATTCGTTTTTCTTACCCGTAACAAATGAATTAAGGAAGAAAATAATAAAATAAGTACAATTTGTGCAAGAAATATCAAAAATAAAAACTACTTTGTGTGTACCTATAAATATAACATAATTTTATTTTTTTTATCAAAGAGAATAACATAAAATAAAAAGAAGATTTCAAACATTATCATTGAAGTGAAATTGTATGTGAATGAAAAAGAGGTGGAAGAAATTGAACATAAGAGAAATGAAAATAGCACCCCAAAGGATAATGTAAAATAAAAAGAAGTGAAGTTGAAATTTGTAAGTAATGAGCTGAATGCTAAGGTGGCTCAACATGATGCAAACCAAAGGGAAATAGAGAAATGATGTTATATAACACTACGATAGTTATTCCCTAAAAAATAAAACAGTTATGTCTTATATATTTATTAGTATTATTATTATATTTAATAAAGCATAGTATGTCTTGAATAAAATTACCTTCATGAGTTTGGTTTGGCTAAATAAAATTATATGGAAATGAAAAAATTGGTGAATATATATCAATGATTTTTTGTTTTGATACTGTGTTTTAATTTTAATGTATTTTGATTTGATTTTCATTGCATAATAATGAGAGAGAAAAAACTCACATATTAACAACATTCTTAAGTGACCTCAAAAAAAAACATTGTTAAGTGAATATGGAAGTATGGAACTGAACTAATATTGTTTGTTACAGTCAAATGTTTATTTTTATTATTATAAGGTAAAAATCGAACACTTTCTACAACTTCCTCTTCTTCCTCTAATACTTCCAAGGTATTGTCATATGATTCCCTTCGTTTATCACTTTAGTAATCTTAGCATGTCCTCAATTCCTTTGGTAGGGGTGGTTGGTCTCTGAAAAATTGAACTCAAAACAACAGTAACACTTGTATTATTCATTAGAATCTTTTTTTTTCTTTTCAATCTCAGCGTTGTGTTTTTTTTTTTTCCATCATCACAATATCAAAATTTGATTCAGAATTCTCAATTAACTACTAGACAAGAAGCTCATGCATTTCCTGCGGATATAATGACCGGAGATTAATTATCTGTGGATTCTATGTCTGCAGGAAAATCCTAAGGTAACTATCATATTGCTGAGGCATTTCATACGGAAAAATTTCGGTATTTGTTTTTACATTTCCTGCGAATTTTAGTAAAGTTTTTTTGACAACGTTGTCCGATATTGTTGACCTATCAAATAATTAGATTTTGACATTCCTTTGTTTATCCTTAATATTATTAGGTTTTAGGTTCCTTTATTTAAATTCACTCGAATTTTTTAATCCAAACAAGCTATGAAGAAATATTCACCCTATGATGACGCACATATGTGTAACGTCAAATTTACTTTTTTGTTTTGTTTTTTCATTCATCAGAACATGACAAACACAAGAATGACATGTAATCAAAGATGCGACGACTGACATATAATTTTGACGCTCCAAATTTAACTCTGAATTCTCCCCAAAGTTTGGATAATTGGAATGTTGCATATTAGAGTCGTTTACAATTATGCCAAACTCGGTTTGGTTGGTGGATTTATCCATTATGCCATCGATCATTAGTTTGCAGTCTAGTTGAATTGACACACTAGACATCCCCAATTCAGCAAGCCAGAAGAATAGCTTCCTTGAGTCCCATCGCTTCAGCTTCCGCTTCCATAGGAGTTGCTACACCGTCATACCATGGTGTCCAAGTTTTAATAAAATGACCTCCAAAATCATGAATGCACATGCCTATCCCAGATCGATGATTTCCTTTAAACAAGGTTGCATCAATGACACTTTACCTCTCTTTCTCTAGGTGGCTACCAACGATCATGATTTTTGTTGTTTCTACTATGCTCTGCTTCCTCCACTCGTCAGACTTTCCACCCTTGCACCATATAATCACCAATTGCTACTTTTTCATTTCTTCTTTTCCAAATACACCACGACATTATAGAATAAATAAGTTAATCTCTTTGAGATTAACTAGAGGTCTTGCATAGGGATGAGATAGGTCAGACCACACGACAGGAGGACCTATTTAAAGCCTAACTCGACTGGACCGTTTAATATAAAGACTAGGCTCCAGATTTTACAAAGCCTATTTACTATGTAGTAGATATATGTTGTTGTAGTTCTGTCCTGTCCGTTCCATGTATTGAAGTATGATTTTAATTTTAGATTTATTATGCTATATTCTCCGTTGATAAATAAATTACGGCTCATTTGGTTGATGTTCAAATGTACTTGATATTAGTTAATATTGGTTTCATCATTTTCTTTTTAGAGTACTATTCATTATTAAAATTGGGTCGTTGATTGATTTTATGTTTTTCTATGTATTTTGTTGCACTGATGCCATGTTTTATTGTCTCCAGTCTCGATAAAATGAATCATGATTTATGAATTTATTTTTGTAATTCCTAATTTTTTTTTTTATTTATACAACTAACACCATATGTTTTATATTTACAGTTAGGACACAAAGATCGTCTTGACAATACCACGAAGACTAGGATGTTTCTACGATTATTGTACTATTTGGTGTTCTCGAATTGTAGTAAAAGTTTTTGCCTGTAAATACTCCATTGTAAACTGTTAATAAATTCATCCAATCAAACACAACTATTTTCCCTTCTTTTTATCTCTATATCGATCTACCTTCATATTTCGTAGTCTAATAGCAAATAACCCAGACATTTTTATCTTTTTAATTTGCCGAAATAGAAAATAGAGTCCAAAAACAAAATTAAACAATCCAATACACAATAACAAAAGCAGAGCTTAATTTTGGATTGAGAGGGAAGGCTGGGGTTCACAACTAAAAATGGAGATTTAGGGATTGAGATGATGGCAAGTCAGCTCAGGCAAAAGAGTATGGACGTAAACTTCCTCTCCTTCCTTTTGATTATGAGTGGTGGTTCAAAAGAAGAGAAGGAAGAAGAGAGATTTTCAATATTGTGTTTGATTTTTATTCCTATTCTCTGAACCGAGGTGTTGTATTTGATTAGAGCAAGGGAGAAGAGAAACTTTAAGATAATGAATTTACATTAAATGTCACATTCAATAAAGCATATTAAAGTCTATCTATTTAAAAAAATTAAATACATCTTCAAATCCCTCCCATTATTATTAAGGAAAACTAAAATTTCTCTCTTCCCCTTTTTTCCCTCCAAAATATTCCAAATTACTCGAGGTTTCTAGTTCAGTGTGACATTGAGTTTTTACAGTTTGACTAAGGCAAATATCTAATACAGGAATGCCCAGTTGCAATCACTTCAAATTCAATTCTGGACTACGAAGTATGAGTATGAATTGTATAAGCTCTTTCCATTTTTACAAAATTTATTAGTTGTATAAGCTCTTTGAAAGGACTACTGTCTCATTTCAATGCATAGAACCAACAAATAAAATTGGATTGCATATAGCCATAGCCAAATTCATTCAGCGTATGATGACTGCAATTAGCAATATATATAGAACCGTGGTAATAAAAGATGAGAATAATTCATTTACAATAACATAATTCCAAAAACTCAGAAGGCTAACTAGCTAGCATGAAAAATACAAGTGCAAAGTCAGGATGAAATTGAACTTTATGATCGGTGTAAAATGAATTAAATCAAAAGGTACATTAAAAAAACACAGAAACTGAGAAAATACAATGGAGTTCAGAAGACTAGCCGTTATACAATTATATTCAGCAAGTACAAAGCAGGACTTACCATCGGTCATCGGTCATTTTGCATCTCAAAACAACGTACATGGAATATTTGAGATTGTGCAATTCAGCATACATGTACATAGGACTGTAGGAGTTCAAAGGTGCATTACTGCCACAGATTTGGTCACGCACGATGAACCATCCAGCTCATGAGTGACATGGTTCCTTGAAATATGGTTCCAGTTTGACATATCAGTCACATCACATACAGTGAAAAAATCCAACACCTGGCCAAATATTTTGAACATCTCGACCCCAAAAATCAAGTTTTTGTCGGCCACAAATACAGCATTCCAGTCCATTGGGGCGTCGGGATGTACAGAGACTTCAGTCCAGGTAAGATACATGAGATCTAACTCCCATAATTTTCTAACAGCCTTGTTTCGGCGCCCAATTTGACCATCACCTTCGCACCATGACACAGAGAGCATGAACAAACGACCTTTTGAAGATACAAGTTTGGGGTAGTACTCATGTACACGAGGTGGGATCGGAGTGGCTTGAATTGCAATCCAGAAACCTCTTTCTATGTCATACGCTGCAAGCTTGTCTGTTTCAGAGTAAACATAAAACATCTTGCCACATACAACTCCAGAACAAGCAATCCCAAAATCAAAAGGCAATCTTGGGATTTCAGTCCATTTATTGGAGATAGAATCATATATTTCTCCCGAGTCCAGAGGCTCATCCCAAGATCCAAGACCTCCAACAGCTATCAACAAAAATCTTCTACTACTCTTTGAGCTTGAAAGATCGCTTATTTGTCTCATGAATTTATGCGCCTTTCTACTAGACAATGATGAAGCTTCTGTCTCATTAAAGGTTGATCTGCAATGACGTCTCATCGAAAGCTTATGAGGATCCTCATAGACGTCAGATACCCCGCCAATCCTCGATCTTGGAAAACGTCTGTCCTGCCGATTCTGATGGCTTTGAGAACTTGGAAAATCCAAACTGACTTCAAAGACTCCCAGTATAGGAATTGATCTAGCATACTTCATAGCTGATATTTTACGCCAAGATTTTGTCAAGGGGCTAAATGAAAGCACCCCTCTGTGCGTCTTGAATGAGCTCCGATCCACTTTCCCAAAGTTAGTCAAGCTAGAACATCCTCCAACAATGAAGATATCATCTTGTACACTAGCAACGGAGAACAAGAACCTTCCTCTGAGAAAACCAGCCTCGATCCTATGCCATTGATTCTGAGACACATCCAACGCATGTATCTCACCGGAGCAAAAGCCGTCTTTAACGGCACCAAACAGAAATAACCATGGATTTTGATGCAAGCCCTCCCTTCTCAGCTGGAGGAATCTAGGTGTGGTGGTCAAGGACCTCCATTTTTTGCAAACAAGTCGTGCATTCATCAAACTTGTCAACGGAAGCCTCACCAAACACATTTCAAGAATATCATCTGGAAGAAAGACATGCATTTTATTGTTTGTTGTTAACAACTGATCAAGTTCAGAATTCTTTCTGTGGTGTCTCCTCCAAAACCTATCTCTCACCCCATACGAGAAGCAGTCTACAACAGCAGTATCTTGGGGACCACAAACCGGTTTATATCCCTTGCCTTCTTCACTAGAACTAGATCTCCTTCTCGTGCTTGAATCCCCTAATTCTTCACTAGTGTCAGCACCTACCTTGCAACCTCCACCCCGACCATACAGACTTAGACATTTTAAAGAGACTCCATTTACATCACCGTCTTCTTCCCCTAAACTTGTGTTATTATTCTTCTTCCTCAACTTCTGGCTGACACTCCTAACAAGACGCTTGGACACACTCAAACCGTGGAAATCTTCTTGACAACGAGATTCTTCTGCCCCCGATCTTACAGAAAACATTATTATGCTCACCAACTTTTCACAACAAAATATACAAAACCCATCTCTAATCTTACAATATGCACCGAGAATAGAAGACAAGCTCGCCTTCTATGAAGCATTCAGACAAACAAAAAGGAAACACAAGAAATCAGATTTGAGCATTGTCAAATAAAAGAAGAGATGTATGAATGTTAAGTTAGAGTTAAACATGATGATGATTGACCGATTTACACCGTCTGTGCATGTGATTAAATCAATAAAATATCAATGTTTTGGTTATCATTTCACATCTAAACCCGATAGAATATTAAATAAAAAAATGCAAACAAGTGATGGTAGGAAAAGCAATGAATGAATTGAATCCAGATCCTGAGGGGAAATTGAAACATTATGTTCATAACAATAAAAAAAAAAGATTCAACAGCGAGTGAGAGAGTAGAAATGAGTGAAGAAGCAAATTGATTGAATTGAATAAGAAAAAAAGAAAGAGAGATTGTTACAACGTCTCCTGCAACGAATCATCGAATGAGTAACGGAAATCTAAAGAATGAAAAGGAATACTTACAACGTCTCCTGAAATGCTGCTGTTGAGAAAGAAAGAAAAAGAAATGGTGCTATAGCTATAACTTTACTCTTTTTTTCATTTCAGAACACAGCACCGATTATTATTATTATTATTATTAAAGAAATAAAAACAAAAAGAGAAAAGGAAAAAAGAAAATTGGACAATTTGATGCTTTGGTTGGTTTGGGAATTTAGTAAAGCGACCGCACCACTTATTATTATACACCCACCCACACCCATCTCCTCCTTTTCTTCTTTTTGGTACTACCTTTCTTTCTTTAATTTTAATTAATCAATCAATTATTATTATTTTACTATACTATTGTCTACCTAACACTAATTCACTACTACTTCTTCTACTGCTAATCTTTATTCTTTTTTAAACTTCTGACTAATACAATATGTCTTGTAATAATGGATCATATTAAAAAAAGATAATGTCACGTTATCATGTACTGTATTTCAATGAATAATAATACAATGAATAATAATGATGGCTATGTTAACATCACATTCAATACCGCATGTGACCGATTTATGAAGCCATGTTCCAGTTCAACGGTTAGAATTCTGTTCTTTACCAATACGATTTTGCTCATTCTTAAAGTAAATGATCAAAATTCCCCTACGCATGTTAACTCATGCTAGTGTTAAATTTGTGTGAGTTAACTCACGCTAGTTTTGTTTCATCCATTATCCAATTTTTTCACACACCTTTTGGACTTGTACTCATTAATGGAGCCATGTGATCAGGATGATCGATTAATCAATGGCATGGTAAGTTCAGTGTTAAAAAAAAAATCTAACATGTGCCTTATATAATAAAATGAACTTGTTTTGGTATTTCATTTGAGCTGCCCAAAAGTTGACAAGTGTTTGTAGTGCATGCATGACATTGAAGTTGGAGGTGTCCTCTAGCATTCATTTGCATGCATGTGATCAACATCTTTAGCCCATCAATGTGTGAAAAAATTGGATAATGGATGAAACAATACCAACGTGAATTAACTCACGTTGGTTTTAGTGTGTGTTTTTCTGCGTGACTTAAGTCACGCAGCGTGAGTTAACATGTGTAGGGGTATTTTAGTCATTTATTTTAGGAATGAGTAAAACCGCTTGGGTAAAGAGCAAAATTCCAACGGTTACTGTCTTGCCAGTTTATGGGTAACCTCCCTGCTGCACTTTGTGGGTCTGTTTATGCCATCTTCATGTGGGCTTGTGTCACTGTATTTTCAATGGTATAAATAATCTTCTCATTATGAGGGTGTTCCGATTGCAAGATTTAAAAAATCAGCCGAGTTAATTTTTAGTACGGGGGACTACGGCTAAATATGATATCTTCTTTCATAAAAAGGTGTTTTGGTTTGGATCAGCCAAAAACAAGTATCAGTAAAAACAACATGAAAAACTTTTATGTTATTCAACAAATTTTTGTTTTAATTGATGTTGATGGACAAAAGACTATTTTTAGAAATTTAGATAACTTGTATTTAGACAAAAGATTGTGTTATGCATGATTTGGTGAGGGGTAAAATAATTTAGTTTTATCATGTCCTCCAATTTGTCATATTACAAGAAATATCAAATCCAATATAATTGAAGTTGTCTTATCCTTAATTTTTAGCATATTAAACGCACTTTAAGATTTTGTTTGGAAGGAAGAGTTTTGGATGGTGAAAAAAATCTTTAATATATTTTAAAAGACTATTTTCTTTAGAGCCATAACTTTTAAAACTTTCATTCAATGCAATTTTTTTTATCAAGTAGTATAGTGGTTAGAGCTCGCACATTTTAAATTGGAAAAGGTGAGGTATTCGAGGTTCAAATCTCGACTCTTGCATATAATAATGTAATATCCCTACCAACTACGCTAAGTTCACGGGAATCATTCAATACAATTTTTTTAGTTTCTCGAATTACGGGGATTTTGTATCATAAAAAAGTTTAACCTCACAATTTAATTTTTTTCATTTACTCATTCATTTTTTTTTCTCAAAACTCTTCCTCATTTCCTTCCAAACTCGTAAACAAAATCTATGGTAGAATTGATGATGTTAAAATAATAATAAGATAAAGGTTTAAACTTCCCCTAACAAAAATAAAACAATGGCTTGAAGTTTCAGAATTTAGCCCCCTACTTTAAAAAATTATGAATTAGGACTCGATCAAATGGCCTAAAAGTCCCACTTTATCTTGTTTGAACCCGAAAGTGTGACTTATTTGATATCCACTCCTTCTTTCTTGTCTTAACAACATTACATTGGTGTCTGTTTGGAGAAAGAACAAACCTTATTGCAGCGAAAGGAGATGAAGATCTCAATGTTTCATCTGTGTCTCTTCCTCTTACTCATCGGAATGTCTGATGCCGTTGATGACAAATGTGCTGCCTGTAAAGCTGTTGCGGTAATAACCTCTTCATTTTCATTCCTCCCAATCCAAATCTTATTTACTTTCTTGTTCATTTGATTTCGTTCCATTCCATTCGATCCGTTTCTATGTTGCGTTGCAGGGGGAGCTAGAGATTGGACTTTCCCTTGTAAGTCACATGTTTTATTTCAATTCCACTTGTGTCTGTAATGTGATGATCCATTCAATCATTGGATTTACATTTAAACAGGAGAAGCCGCGCAATCATTTGGATATGCGCCATCGCTTGGACGCCAAGGGCCAGCGTCAAGGAAAGTTAATCGATTACAGGTCATACTGACATTAATTTTGATCTATCCGATGAAACAAAAATGTATCTTTTATGCTCAGTTACTCTCATAGATTGATTATCTAACTAACTGTTAAACTGTTTTGTTTAATATTCAGAATCAGCGAGTTAAGAGTCGTTGAACTTCTTGATGACCTTTGTGAAAAGATGCAAGACTACACACTCAGGGTGCTTGCTTTATTACTTTCCATTGGTTTGTTATCTTCATTCTTAGATATTCTAGAATGAGCGTCATTGGCATCGTGTTTTCATCTGTTTTTGCAGATATTTCCAGACTCACATGAATGGTACAAAGTCGGTAGCTGGGATAACCTCAGAACAAGTATGCACTCTATTTCATCTACCTTTGATTTACCATGCTTGACTTCATGAAATTTCTCTCTGTTTTCCAACAAATCCATATATTTCCAAGACTGTTCAGCCTTAAGAAAAACATGCTAAATTTTCATGGAAAAGAACCGAGGAGTGTAGTTAAGAAAATATTATGCTATATTTTAATGCTACACCCGCTTATTCTAGTATATTTGGGATTTCTGGTACTCAACATAGCAATAATATGTTAAAACAATTGAAAATTATATGAGATTAGTCGTTACTTTGCTTGTTGCGTCAGAATTAAATGGGTTGTAAATATTACAAGAGCTCATATGCAGGATCAAAATATACATTATATTTAGCATTTTTATTGCTTGTCTCCAAAAAATGGAAAGGTAGCCGTGATTTGATTAGATTCATCATGTATTTGAGAATCATGTTTTGCAAGATTTTTACATGTCAATTTATCAACCTGTCTCTTACAATGCAAATGCCTGATTTTGAAGTCCATACTTCACATTTGGCATGTATAACTTAAGCATTAAGGTGTAAGATTTTAATTCCTTAACGAGTAACGAGTATGAATTATTTCATTTTGTTGCATTGTCATGCTTATTCCAGTGTTTACCGTTTAAGTTGTTTGCTTTTGTTTTCTGTTTTTAATACTTTGACGAGTAAATATTTAAAAAGGTTTCTTTAATTCTGATGGGTTATTTGAACAAATATTGTTCTCGGCAGATAAACAAGAAGCTCGGGCACATTCAAAAGATATCTCTTCTTATTGTGGAAGGTAAGAGGCAACTAGATTTATGTTTTAACTTTAATATTTTTCAACAGGGGATATTTATGGCATCAAAGCTTTTCCATTATCTTTTGCAAGAAGTGACTTTAAAGCTTGAGTACTGCCGTTGTGCACTAACCATCTGTGTGTACTGTGACCAGATTACTTGAAGAAACAGAAGATGAGGTGAACTTTCATTTTTCTTGACTCTTCTGCTGTATCTGCATTATCTGTACTGTGAATTATTTTGAAACGATGCCATGTCTTGTAGCTGGCTGAGTTGATAAAGAAAGGGTCTGTTAAAGTGGGAGATGTGAGCAAAGTTCTTTGTCAAGATTTGAGCAAACACTGCGGTCAGACAAGGTAACTTCAAAGATAAAAGTTAGAATTTATTTTGCAATTCACTATATTTTCTGGGACACATTTGTTGTAGTCGTGAGCTTTCAGGGTACCCAAAAGTTTGTATGGTTCAAGTTAATATCATTATTTATTGATGGAGAACATCTTAGGTTTCATTCAGCACTAGTTTGAGGAGCCTTCCCTTTCTGGCCTGTTGTTCCCGATGAGGCTTATAGTAATGAGTTTCATTGTGTCAGTCATAGTTGACCTTTGACATATGTGGGGATTAGGATAGTTTCACACTTGCTTTTCAAAACCGTTGCTGCTCTCTTCAGAATTCTCTAACATCCATTTGGCCAATTGCCAAATACTCTTCACGGTCTGTTCAATCTTACCTAAGGTTCTAAAATGTTACACAAACTCCAAAATGATAACTGCAAAGAACCTACCTTAAGGGGGAAGATTAAAATAAAATCTAATAAGATTCTTGCAAGTTGGCCAGTCAGAACATACTTGCACTATGTAAAAATCTTGTATTTGTTATTTAACAATTGATGCATTCTTAAAAATTAAAAAGATATATGTAGATATAACTGTGAATATATTTATGCAGTTCATCAGATGAGGAGGAGGTCATCGAAGATAGAGAGCTTTAAATCCCTGGATATTGGGGTGGCTGGAAATCTACCTCTGGGAAATTAAAAATTAATAGAATACATCACAAAATTGATGGTGTTGTCCGTTTTGTAGTTGGAGTTAGAATGACTTCCATTTTTCTCAATTAAGAGACATTATAATGATACGGTTGATCGGATTCTAATCAAGCTATGATCGTGACTTCATATTTTATCACTACACTGTAAAATCTTTTATTTTGAATGCCTGGTAATTCAGAGAGGTAATGCCTCTACAGGTAAGTACTACTAGTTACATAAAAAGGAAACCTTCACAATTCTTAAAAGACATAGATATAGACATAGTAGTAGGCCTGTGAAATTTACATTCAATTCAATATTTTACATTCAGAACATTCGCAGACTTATGGATACAGTGAACAAACATAGTAGATGTGCTGACTGAGGAAACCTTGGAATTTTTTAGTTCCTTTGCTTTTGTTTATTCAGATGTTGTTTCCTCTCCTGCACTTCTCCTGATGGAGAATGGTTATGTTTGTAGGTTGATTTGCCTATTCTTGTGAGTCTTTTTTATCTTAAAGGTTATACTAATGTTTTGCAACTTCAACGGAGACCATAAAAGCGATAATTTATTGCTTGGCTATATTGCAAAAGTGAGACCAAAAGATTCCATAGTTAGTTTTCACGCTTTCTTTAAGCAACGTTAAAAAAACTTAAATAAACCGTAAATAATTTGGTTCATAAATTTGAACCAAAAAAAAGAGCAATGATATTTTGACATCTAATTTTCAACAACTTTTAGTGACAACTTTTTATTGGACAATAACAATAGAGAGAGAATAAAAGTACAATGAGAGTATGAGAGAGAGTTGTCACAAAAGTTGTTAAAAAATGGATGTTCAAATATCATTTCACAAAAAAAAATTGGTTTTGGTTCATAAAAGTTTTCCCATTAATTTTCATTGGAAACCTGACCTTAAAAGAAGTTTTCTGTCTCCCTCAGGTATAAACGTTTACTGTTGAAGTGAAAGCAAATTATCATTTTATATTGTTTGTAAATGTATCATAGCATCTTGGCTGAAGTATTCAACATTCTTGCTACACTTTTTGTCCCTTCCAATCCGCAAACATCGTCAATCTATCAAGTATGTTCCGTTTGTTCCTTTCTTGTGAAGAAAGAAATGGCAAAAGTTGTATGCTAGTACTATTCAATTTATCTTGTAAAGATGCTAAGGGAATATTAGAAAGGTGAACAAATAAATTTAGATTGAAATTAATTGAAGTGGTACAAGAAGGCAGAGATACCCTCCAGCAAGCAGCAACCTTCACTTCAACAATTTTATACGTACAAATATCCATCCTTCATTTCTAAACATAAACAATCATAATGAGCTAACACTAACACTCTAATACACCCTTAAGTAAAGTGAGGCTTTCTGCTGATATACTCCTCCTGACTCGAGAAGGAGGTATCTCTATCCTGGAAGGAGGATCTGGGGAGAAACATACCACAATAACCGTTAAATTATCACACGAGTTACGCTTAAGAGCCTCTCTGACCAACTCTCTCGAACACCTTTGAGGATCATTATGTATCATCAACTCTTTTCTTGCCATTGTCACAGCACCTTGGTTACTCATTACATCCCACAGGCCATCACAGCCCATAATCAAGAATTCATCGTCCTCAGTCAATAAGATTTCCTGCAACTCTGGCTCGGCACTCAAAGGACAGGCAGAACCCTTGGGACCCTTCATGTGCCAGTCTCCTAAGGCACGTGAAACAGATAATTGGCCATTCAAGTATCCATCATATACCACCCCACCAAGTTTTTCGATCCTTAGTCTTTCTGAAATACAATTTGGTTTCTGGTCTTTTGACATCTCAATTGCTCTCCCTCGCCTCCCCAGTACAGCTCGACAATCCCCCGCATTTGCAATTATCATGTTCCTGTCAATGATGAAATTTTCACAAATTGAGGGAGAGAGCTCATAAGAAATCATGCAATAACAGAGAGCACAATGCATATAAGTTTCTTTCCGCAACTTCTCTCTTCCATCTCCAATGAGATGAGACAAAAACACTATCCCAGATTCTTATGTTTTTCCTGGATAAATTACAGTTGAAGAGGCAAATGCCATTATATTGTTTCCAAACATTGACAGAGTGGCCGTGTTCTAACACCCACTTAAAAATAATAGGATCTAACAAACAACCAATAAAATCTGAAGGCAACAAAAACTTGCTAATATTAATGAAAAGAATCATTTAATCATAATGCAATGTCATTACCTCCCAAATACAAGTGCAGTTAAAGCAGTGGTGCCAGAGGATATATCAAGCGAACTGGAATCTGCAAATGCATAATCAGCTTTCATAAACGCACTTGTAATTGCCTTCTCCACACAAGTTGGAAATTGAGAGTCCTCAACAATGAGTCTAAGGATGTTATTTCTTACAAACAAAGCAGCATCGGTGCCTCCATGACCATCAAACACCTGAACAATGAGTATGGGTTACTGAACTGTTTGATTTTTTAACATGAAAACAAAAATAAAGGTGGAAACTCATTGTATGAGCAACAAACTTCAATCCATTAAAACAGTATCTTTTAAGAAAATATCAAAAAAACCTCTCTAGCCTATTACTCATTTGTACTAATCTTCAGCAATGTTAATTTCTGATGGAAATTAAGCATCGGCCGTGATTCTGTTAAGAATAGTAATGCATAGAGAAAAGGCAAAAGAGGGAACGAAGTTGAAGAAACTCTGTTAGGGTACAATACGAATGCAGTACAAAGAGTTGCAGTAAATGTATGAACAGACAGTAACAAAAGACTAAACTACCTTTAAGCAGAGTAAATAAATAAGAACATAAAGCTTGTTATCTAATAGATTCAACATGTGAATGTAAAAATGAAGCTTCACATCATAGCAAATGTATGTAAATTGTAATCTCGAGTAAGAATAACATACGAACCCCATAGAAAGCTCCAGGAAAAGGAACATTTGAAGCAGAACCTATGTGTTGAGTAAGATCATCTATGCACACGTGTTCATCTTCCATATATTGTTTAGGTCCTCTTTCAGCACAACTTCCTGATCGAAATATCGGAACAAAATCTGTCTTGTTTTCAGAAGATGACTTACTTCCAGTAACCTCTGCATCCACACTCTTAAAAAAGAGAGACACAGACAAATCAGATAACCTAAGCTTTAAGACGAATATGACAACATAGGAAGTAAAGTATTATTGGTAAAAATTGAAATGAAGTTCACAGCATTTATGTCTGTATCAGTTTAGCAAGGTGAATTATGAAACTAACAAGAGCACTGAAAAATCCTAATAAGTATATTGCTAACTAGTAATCTAGACATTGGTTAATGAATCGATAAAAGGAAAGTTTATCTTAACAATACAAGTTAATGTAATAAATACATCAGTTTCCATACAAACTTACCTTTTTTTATTCCTTAACCAATGTGGAACTTGTTACTTGGTAGCATTTTCTTTGTAATAATAAAAACATAAACGAAAATTTAAAATTATCTGAAAATTATAGCAAGCAAAGCAACAAAAGAAATTAATACAAAGTAAGAACAACAAGGACACAAAATATGACATGAAGCAAAATGTCAAAATAAATAATTATTAAAAAAAATATTACCAAAAAAATACAACTTTATGAAGAAGGTTGAATAACATACCAAATCTGATGCAGGCAGTTTTAATCTATTGGAGCTAAGGCTATGTCTCAAACTGGAAGCATGCCTTGGAGGTTTACCAATTGTGGTTGGTTTAAGATTATTGAAATCACCTAATTTGTCATCATCATTATCATTATCATTGTCTTTGTTGTAATCATCGCCTTCTAATATTGTAATTGGAGGAGAATAATCCATGTCCACATGCATAACAATCTCTTCCAAATCATACATATATAAATAATATAACTAACAAAAAAAATTAATGTATGAATCTGAAGAAGAATAAGTTAAAATCAAAGAGATGAAGTTGTAAAGGAAATTATAGGAAAATAGAATAATTAGGATGAAAATTGAACAAGAAACAAAAATTGTTTGGAAGAAAGAAAGAAAGAAAAACTGCGTGTGGCGGTTCTGGGTGGGGGAATATGGACACGTGGGATGTTATAATTGGGTGTTGTGGATGGCCTTTACTGGATTGTGTCCTAACCGTTGGATCTATGGTGTAACAAGATAGATAGATAGATACTTTGATGTTGGGTTTGTTTTTGTGACGGACAACAAAAGTCAAGGGACAAGCCTCGGATTCTCACATTACACGTTTCGATTAATCATTGGATGCTACTCTTATTGTCTCAATCTTCAAGATTGCACTTATTATGCGATGGAGTGTATAATGTTTGATTGAGGGTGTTATGTGAACAACAATTTTTTATAAAAGAAAATGAGGTATTGATATAAAAGTTAAAGTAATAAGAAGAGAAAGTAAAAAATAAAGGAAATATTAACTTGTGCCTTTAAAACAAAATTTATTATAGAAATATTAACTTCTCTTTTAGTTACTACTGTGTATTGGACAAGATGATCCTGAGGGAGTTGATAACTTTTTTAATTTTAATTAAAGGTAGGAGAGTAAAGTGGAAAGAAGGTCACGTGGTTCCGATGTGTAAAAGTGATGATAGTAATTACCGTGTGTGTGAAGAGTTGAGAACTTTAAGATTGAGAGGGATAAGATTAGATTTGGGTGGGTGATGAATGATATAATAATAATAATAATTGAAATTAGAAGCAGCCTTACAGACAGTGTTGAACCGAACGTGAACCCCACTCCCTTTCCCTTTCCCATTCCCTTTCCCAGGTGGGGTTTGTTCTCATTCTCAACACCAATAGCAATACCATTTTTCGATTTATTCCTAATAATCTTTTTCACTCTTCAGATCACCTTGCTATTGTTATTGATTATTTATTGATTTGATTGGTTAAGCAAACTTGTTTTTCCCTCCCCCTGTTTAAGATAGATGTTGCGTTGCGTGTCTTCAAGTTTTCCATTTTCTTATAACTCTATTAATTAACTAAACTAATGCATGCTGCATGCTTATTTCTTACTTTATATCCTTCATTGTGTAATTAATTAGTTGACATGAATTTTTATCATTACTGCTTCTGGCTGGTAATGGTGTTGGTGTTGGTGTTGGTGCTCCCCTATTCAAATTCAACAGTTTCAAATGTCTCATTTTCAAGACCGTCCGTTGTTAATATTGGTGCTATCTTCACCTTTGATTCTTCCATTGGTAAAGTTGCTAAACTTGCCATGGAACAAGCCGTTAAAGACGTCAACTCCAATTCCTCTATACTTCACTCCACTCAACTTGTTCTCCATATGCAAACTTCCAATTGCAGCGGTTTCGATGGCATGATTCAAGGTATCCTATTCCTACCTTTAGATTAAGTATTTGTATTCTACTAGTTATGATTTACAATTTTGCAGTATCACATTTAACATACATCCATATTGATCACATGATTGAACAAAGATTTGTGAACCTATTGTATTTTATTCATTTCAGCTTTGCGGTTCATGGAGACAGATGTAATTGCTATATTAGGTCCACAATCTTCTGTAGTTTCCCACATAGTAGCCCATGTTGCAAACGAGCTTCGTGTTCCTATGTTGTCATTTGCAGCTACAGACCCTACACTCTCATCGTTGCAGTTTCCTTTCTTTGTCAGGACAACACTCAGTGATTTGTACCAAATGACTGCGGTTGCTGAAATCATTGATTTTTACGGATGGAAAGAAGTTATTGCCATTTATGTAGATGATGATTATGGACGAAATGGCGTGTCTGCGTTAGATGACGCGTTGGCAGCGAGGCGTTGTAGAATCTCTTACAAGGCAGGAATCAAATCAGGACCTGATGTTGATAGGGGTGAAATCACCAATTTGCTTGTGAATGTGGCAATGATGCAGTCTCGAATTATTCTTGTCCATGCACATTCTAATTCTGGATTTATGATCTTCAAAGTGGCCCATTATCTTGGAATGATGCAGGAGGGTTATGTGTGGATAGCTACTGACTGGCTTTCCACTGTTCTAGATTCAACTTCTCTTCCATCGGACACAATGGATAATCTTCAGGGTGCACTTGTTTTGCGCCAGCATACGCCTGATACTGATAGGAAAAAAATGTTTATCTCAAAGTGGAATAATTTAACTGGTGGTTCCTTAGGATTAAATTCTTATGGCCTACATGCTTATGATACTGTTTGGCTGGTTGCACAAGCTATTGATAAGTTTTTTAGTCAGGGTGGTGTTGTTTCATGTACCAATTATACAAGTTTGCATAGTGATAAAGCAGGTGGTCTTAACCTCGATGCTATGAGCATATTTGACAATGGAACTCTTCTGTTGAACAATATATTGCGGAGTGATTTTGTTGGATTATCAGGTCCATTAAAACTTGATTCAGAAAGATCTCTTTTTCGTCCTGCCTATGACATCATTAATGTTGTTGGAAATGGTGTTCGTCGAGTTGGCTACTGGTCTAACTATTCTGGTCTGTCAATAGTATCTCCTGAGACGTTGTATGCTAACCCACCTAATAGGTCAAGTGCAAACCAGCACCTTCACACTGTGATATGGCCTGGAGAAACAACATCCAGGCCCCGTGGATGGGTCTTCCCAAACAATGGCAAACAATTGAGAATTGGTGTGCCTATAAGAGCCAGTTACCGTGAATTTGTGTCACCGGTGAAGGGAACTGATTTGTTTAAAGGGTTCTGTGTTGATGTATTTGTGGCAGCTGTAAACTTGTTGCCATATGCCGTTCCTTACCGATTTGTGCCATTCGGAGATGGCCACAAAAATCCAAGCTACACAGAATTCGTCAACTTAATAACCACTGGTGTAAGTACTGCCTTTTAAACCTGATCCTCTATGTATGCTAACAAATATGATTTAGCTTCATTATTTTATCCCAACTGGCTAATTCTTTCATTTATACCAATCAGTATTTTGATGGCGCTGTTGGTGACATTGCCATTGTCACAAATCGGACAAGGATTGTAGATTTTACACAACCATATGCTGCATCTGGACTTGTTGTGGTTGCTCCTTTTAAGAAGATCAATTCTGGCGGATGGTCTTTCCTGCAGCCGTTCACTCCTTTTATGTGGATTGTGACTGCTTGTTTCTTCTTTTTTGTTGGGATAGTTGTATGGATTCTGGAACACAGGGTAAATGATGAGTTCAGGGGTTCACCTAAACAACAATTTGTAACCATATTATGGTCAGTTATTTATTTGAGAGAATCTTACAGTATTGCTTTGCTAAATAGTTGCATACTTTTGTATATGCTGTGGTATAAACGAGACTACGACTAGACTACTACTAATAAGTAGCTTCAGCTGCTGTCCATGCGATGGAAAGCATAGGCATAACCTATATGTTTCTTAGGTCACGTTTATTAGATTTTCATTCCATTTTGCTTGTCAATAGGATGTAGAAAGCATTTAAGAATTTACAGTTTCAATTTACCAATTTTGGGGGCAGTTGCAGCCTGCTGTATATGATTTGTCTTTATTTTGAATACGGTGGTTTCAGTTGTTTCTGATCCATCTATTTTTACCATGCATGCAGGTTTAGCCTGTCAACTCTATTTTTTTCCCACAGTAAGTGATACTCCAGTTAATTTTGTTAGATGAAATTTAAACAGACATAATGAAGCACTTTATCATTTTTTTCCCGTCACTTCTGCAGGAGAGAACACAATGAGTACTCTTGGTCGCGGTGTAGTACTCATATGGTTGTTTGTGGTTTTGATCATTAATTCCAGCTACACTGCTAGTTTAACATCCATACTCACGGTGCAGCAGTTATCTTCACGTATCAGTGGCATCGAAAGCTTAAAAGTTAGTGATGAACCAATAGGGTTTCAAGTGGGTTCATTTGCCGAACATTACTTGACTGAAGATATTGGAATATCCAGATCTAGACTTGTTCCTCTTGGATCTCCCGAAGAATATGCTAAGGCACTCCAGCTTGGTCCTAATAAAGGAGGTGTTGCTGCTATTGTAGATGAACGACCTTATGTCGAAATATTCTTATCAACCCAATGCACATTCAGGATTGTAGGTCAGGAGTTCACCAGAAGTGGCTGGGGGTTTGTGAGTATCTATCTACCTTTTAAATAAATAATCAATAGGAAAAAGAAATAGATATTTAAATGTGCTGCAAACAACCGTGAATATTGAGTCTTTCAAAAAAAAATTATTTTTTTGTGTTGGGAAAAGTGAATCATTATTTGGTTGGTGAAGATTGAGCATAAACACCCTCAATTACTTGCTTTTTTAAGTTTGTTCTAAGGAAGGGAGGGATTTAATTTGACAATCTGTTTGATTACGAGAAGAGAAGGGGAGGGAAAATGATTTTCTCCATTTTTGGTTCATCATGGGACGGGAGAGATTTTAAAACTGATGAATTTTTATGCTCTTATAACATTTCATGTTATATTTTATTATAGGTATAGTTTGTGAAAGGATTTTAGTTAATGTGTTTAAAATGCTTTTAAGTTTAAAACCACCTTTCCACCCTTTCAAATCCCGCCAACATTGGAGGGAAGGCAAAATTGAGTTAGGTCCATTGCTTGTTGTTCTCTTTAATATGGTAATATATGCATGTACCTAACTCATCCTTTAGTGTATTCAGTATCATTTTCCATAAGACTCGTTTTGTTTTTATTCTATTAGCATGGGTATTAGGGTATGTTATTAGACTATCTTTCAAATATCTTGAATGGAAAAACTGGATCATCAATGACATCAACTGCATATTTCCTTGCTTTTGTGTTCTTCCTGTCCACTTCAATTTGCTTACCAATGTGGGTTGTTAATATATGTGTATGACTTTTCATCATCCTGAATTTGTGTTGTTAGTGTTATAATCACAAGACTCATTGTTTATCATCTTATGACAGGCATTCCCTCGAGACTCCCCTTTGGCGGTGGATTTGTCAACTGCCATCCTACAACTTTCTGAAACTGGGGATCTGCAACGGATTCATGATAAGTGGATGACGCGAAGCACATGTAGTTTAGATAATACTGAAATTGAATCAGATCGTCTTCAGCTCAAAAGTTTCTGGGGTCTCTTCATCATTTGCGGGATGGCTTGCTTTATTGCTCTCGTCATATATTTTTTGCAGATTATGTTACTGTTACGACATTCTACTCCTCCCGAATCTGCTTCTAACGTTGGCCCACTTCAAAGATTTCTTTCACTCATCGACGAGAAGAAAGGTCCATCGAGGAGTGAAAGAAGAAAGAGGAATGGAGATGAAATATCACCTGAAGATCAACTGGGAAGGCAACCGAAGAGGATACAAAGAGTAATGGCAGCATAGTTCAAATCAAACAATTGACCCTTTGATGTTGTTGAATTTTTATTGATGTTAGCCGTTGTGCTATTTTTGTACAAATCCCAAATTTTAGAGCATTGTAAATGATTCTAGTGATAACGTTACTCTTCTTACACGATATTTTAAATTATATATTGGGAGTTATCTGTAAGTACATGTTAGTACTTGTATTACATTACATTCAATACAAACACCATTAAAAGTCAAGGTATCCTCTTAATGATTGTAATTTCTTGTAGCTGCATATTATATTATCAGTTCCTTCCATTGTAGTAGATTATATCTTTGAGAACTGTGTGGTATATGGTAGTAATATTGTTCCATATGGTGGATTAGTTAGTTTTATTTATTGCTATGCCAGTTTATGGAGTTACATTATGATGTAATGTTAGTTACACACTCTACACTCCAAAAATGAATGATGTTAACATGAAAAAGATTGATGCTTGGTATCTGAGTCAAAACATTTGGTATGAACTACGGATTAGGAAAGAACTATTTTTCCTATTTCCCTCCTTCTTTGAATTACTAATTTTGTGTTTTTGAGAATTGTGAAATCGTATATCAGATATCAGAACTGCATTGTTATTATCAATATATATATAATGATACTTATGAATCATTGTTACACCAAAACTCATTATTGACCACAGACAAATTTAACTTGGTATCAATCCCTCAGACATCACAAAACACAATGTATGTCTGAACATTTTGTTCTTTTTTCTCATATGAATGATATCATACGTAAATAACAAAAGGAAAAAACAAATGGCTTGATTGTAGAGGTAATAATCAAGTTAGAAAATGATTTTCCTCTATTCAAAAACTTTGCATTCCTCATCGGACGGGTTTGTCTCACAGAAGTCCTCCAATGGATCTCCACTCCCTGCTTGAGGGGTGCCTGGCCATTTGTTTGCTACTAGATGTGCCAAATCCACCACTCTTTGACTGAAATCACCAACATTGTAACTATCAATAACATGATCTATATCTATATTACAAGTACACAAAAAGTCAACAACTCCAGCAGCAACCTTCATCGTTTGAGGTCTGTTTGGATTGACTTATTTGAACTTTTCTATTGAAATAAACACTTAATATATTGTTTGTGAGAACTTGTAGAAACAGTTTATGACATGTCCATAAGTGTTTTTAGCTTATTTACATAAGCTCTCCATAATAGCTTATGAAAACACTGATTTTATTTTAGCTTTTATTATTGAAAGAGCTAATACATAAGCATTTTGTGATAAGCGCTTAATTAAGTTGTTATCCTAAATAGATGCATGGATGTTCTATTTGTATATACTGGAATGGAAAATAAAAAAAATATAGTGATATGACATGAAACTTCATTATATGGATAGTAATCTAACCTGTAACCCCATTCATTGTCATACCAAGCAACCACCTTGACCATATCATCTCCCATGACCATAGTCAAGGAAGAGTCAATAGTTGAAGAAACATCGGTGCAGCGGAAGTCAACAGACACAAGTGGAACATCACAGACATCCAATACACCTTTCAGTGGTCCCTCAGCTGCCTTTCTGAATGCTGCATTGACATCTTCAGCTGAAATACCCTTCTTCGCAACATTCACCACAAGGTCAACAACTGAAACATTAGGTGTTGGCACACGAAGGGCGATTCCGTTGAGCTTTCCCTTGAGCTGTGGCAGCACTAGAGAGACAGCCTTGGCTGCTCCCGTGCTGGTGGGGACAATGTTCAGTGCTGCAGCCCTGGCTCTTCTCAAGTCCCTGTGTGAAGCATCCAGAAGCCTCTGCACAAACACAACTTTTAGACTTTGTTTGGCTTGATTTGTTTTGGCACTAAAACTCAAGTTGTTTGCTAATTTTGTTTTTCTTAGCGAAGAGATATTTTTTAATAGAATAATAGAATTTGAGTTAAATAATAATACGCCATAATAATAAAACAGATAAAATTATCAAAGTTCTCCTACTTGATTTAAAAAAATTCTCTCGAATAGTTTTTGAAAAGTTAATCATATATAGTCTCTATATATAAAAGAATAAAAAGATAAGCTTTTTAAAAATACTGTTTGACCTATCTTCTTCTTTTAAGGAGAAAGTAGTCAAAAGTAAGTCAGATCAAGCCGAGCCTTATTGTAACTTCTTATCCATTTTCAGTTGGAAGATTGACTAGGAAGCTATTGGAAATAAATAATGGACCACGCATAAGTAAAACAATTTTTCTATTCCATCAAACATATGATGTTTGATAATATACCTGGTCTCCTGTGTAGGAATGTGTGGTTGTCATGGTTCCCTTAACAATTCCTGGAAATATAGACCAAAAGATGATTAAGTGGCTTTGAGCTAAGAATTAAACGTTGCTGTTACAATACTAGCTATCAGTATGATGAGTATCAGAGTTTTTGCTTACCGAATTCTTCATCCAGGATCTTCACAAAGGGAGCAAGACAGTTTGTGGTGCAAGAAGCATTACTGTACATTAAGAAACATAAAATGAATATGAATTGTCAATCAAAACACTATCTTGCATTGACGTTCTCAGCTGTGAAACCCTTGTTCTTAACCTCAACATCCGCAACGAGGTGAACAACTTAAATATTAAAGCCTTACCTTATGATGTCGGCTACTTCATGGCCGTAGTCTTGCTCATTTACTCCAATAACATAAGTTGGAATATCAGCACCCTTTGCAGGAGCTGTGATGATAACTTTCTTGGCACCTGCTTGGATGTGTTTTCCGGCTCCAGGGCCATCCACAAACACTCCAGTTCCCTGAACAAAAAATTCATTAACTTTAAAAAATTCTCTCGAGTACATGCAGAAAAAATTTCTTTTCATATTTTTCATAAAACAGACTATGTTGATTTTTAAGAAATGAACCAATCACATGCTTGTATTTTCATTTTGTGGCCTACAATTGATGATGTTTGAATTTACCTCAATAACAATGTCAATTCCAAGCTCGGCCCAAGGAAGCTTAAGAGGATCTCTGCTAGAGACAACCAGGATGGGCTTACCATCAACTGTAATAGTCTCATTATTTAGTATTTTCACATCTGCTTTAAATGTTCCAAGCATAGAATCATATTTCAACAAGTGTGAAGCCTGAATATGTGAAACAAGAGGATGTCACTATTACCATACCATTCAATTCAGTGAAACTAATTAGTTTGTAGTACCAAAGCAAACTAACTCAAAACAATTAAAGGAGCAATGACATTTGAAAACTTACATTCTTGACACCACCACTGTCATTGACAACAATTACTTCAAGTGGTGAGTCCTTTCGACCGTGCCAGCATCTAAGGAAATTTCTACCAATGCGTCCGAAACCATTGATTGCAACCTTTAACTTAGCAACAGTCTCTCCCCTCACAGCAGTTGATCCAATGGCCTGATTATAATTTGCAAACCATAAGCAAATTGAATTTATTTAGCTCCAGTCCAGTAACCAAAGATGTTACTTAATGTAATATTACTTTAATAATCTTTAAGGGATTTAAGAGAGTGGCTTTAAAAGGAGATATTTAACTACAATTTTGTTGTTGCTTCCATGCAAATATGTTATGGTACCAACATTTTCTGGATGAAGGGTATCTAAGTATGATAATTCATCTAATGATAAATATATTTAGCTACAAAGAAGATATTTAGAGCTAATATATGTAGCACAAATATGCAATACCGACGATTCAGATTGCATGTGTCTAGTGTCCAAAACGTGTCAGTGTTTGACACCGACACATGTGATTACATTCAATTATTTCATTTTCCAAAACCTTTGTCGACAAGTCAGTGTCGCATTTGGTGTTTGTGTCAGTGCTTCATCATCGGAGCTAATACATTTATGCAACATATAAAAGAAGGAAGGAATCTCTCATGATCCAGTGAGATATATAAAATATGTAACTAGAAAATAACCTTGGTTGTGAGTTGAGCAGCTACAACATCAGAAAAAGAAGACTCTCTAGCATTACTGGCATAGGTAATGCATGAAGTTGATTTTAGTCCACTGAATTCAGCCACCTCAAGTCTCTGCACAATCAAAGTAAAGTGAAGTATAAGACACTTTAAATTAAGATATGAAACAAAGCAAATCATGAAGGACACAACTTTAGAGAGAGTGAAACCTTTGAGGCACATTGAGTTGGGAAAGAGTGAGAGGCCTTTGATGGAAACCTTGTGCTTGTGGGGATTCTTGTAGAAGCTAAAGCTGCATGGGTGGCCATAGCTATAGATGCAACCAAGCTGAAAAACAACTCTTTGGTGAGTGTTTATATTCACAATGAAAATTATGGTTGATGAATGAGTGGTTAATATCTTTCTTTACAGATTTTTGTGAAGTTGATTGAGAAAAAGAAAATTATGGTTGCTGGGGGAGTAATGGAATGAGTGGTGAATAATTTGTAAGAATATCTACAAGATAAGATAATGTTTGGACATCCATGTATTCTGATCATTGGACTTCTAATTTTGAACCACATACATATAAGTATAAAACAATGTGAAAGAAGGGAAAGATATGATGACTGAGTTTAAATAAAGAGTTGTGTTATTTGAACATCCGTTTATATGACAATTTTTAAAACAATCAAAATTTTACAAAGAAAATGAGGTATTAGCACAAAAACCAAATCAATAGAGAGAGATAAAGTAAAAACATAATGTAAGTATGAGAGAGAATGTTGTTAGAAAAGTTGTCAAAAAATGGTTGTTCGAATATCATTTCTCTAAATAAAAACTATTAATTTGTTTTTTATTTTATTTATAAAATTGACATTAGTGAATTTTTATGAATTTAATCTTAGATAATGAATTCTTAGACACCTTGTATAACCAACACCAATGAATTCATTTCAAAATTGATTGGGTTGTTTTTGGTCACTTGTAGTACCAAAATTATCCGTAGGATCATTACACTTAAAAAATAGTGTATTTTTAAAATGTTAAAAAAATATATAAAATATAAATAAATAAAAAATAACCTGTAATTTTATTAATTGTTCCCAAGGACGTGTCCATTTGTATTTTGATTAAAAAAATCCAAATTAAATCAAATTGTAAAATTATAAGATATTTATAATAGGATTTAATTAATATGCATATTATCCGGTGGTGTCACTTTAATACATGTGTTTAATCATATTTTACTATTTACATTGTTTTGATATATTCGCTTTTAAAATATTTTTACAATTATTTATTTGATGAGATGTGATTGGATGAATAATGTGTACAACTTTTTTCCACCGATAATTCACACTAGTTAAATTTGTTTGTAATAACAACAAAAAAATTCACAGGAAAACAGGCAAGGCTACTCTCCTTCTCGGACGTTAACCCTAGGTGTGAAACATACTTGTAAAAGTACTTAAAAGCTACGTAGTAAAGAACAAAGAATATTGGTCGAGCATGAAGAGATTGAGATAAAAAAAAAAAAACTCAGATGTTATCTAATTGGATAGTGATAGCGATAGTCTTGGTAAGTTGTGAAGGGTTGCATGTAGTCGGAAGTCATATATGAGTGAGTAAGTGCAAGTGTTGTATCTTGTATGTACTCTTCTTTTTCCTCTATCTCTTTTGCATTTTGTATGTAACATCAAACATAGCTGTGTTATGTACGAACTCAGTGAATGTGCTGGAAAGAGACAAAATCTCATTGTGATTGTGGATTAGAGAAAGAACAATTCCTCAAAATGTGGCTGGAATCCATGGCAGTCATGATGTCTAATGGCGTACTTCCATGGACAGCACTTGGGTGACATATATAGCTTGACGGAGTGTGGTATTGGGTTTGAACCAATTGGAAAATCCACTCTAGAACAAACTGTGAGTTCATGAATTTTATGTAAATAAGTTTTACAGTAGTTTTTTTAATTGGTTTAAGCTTTTCCTCTAGCCACGGGGAGTTCCTACCAATAATTGCCTTAAAAAAAATTAAACGTATATGAAAATTCTTTTCTCAAGAGAACCAACCATCTGGGCACTAGAAGAAGAAACATTAAATATTTGTGAAAGTTTCATCTGCTCTCAAGCAGATTATACATGAAAATTCCAGTGATACATGAGTTGTCTCTGTCTCTTTAGAAAAATAAAACTTGCACGTTGAGATAGCAACTCATTTGCAAAACTTGATAATAAAATACACACACACAATTCAAACATGCATTTTATTATAGGCAGACTCTACCTTGTCGCACCATGATATGTGTGACATTGTGCAATATTAGAAGTCTCCTAATTGTGAATATTTTATTTAATTGAGGATATTATAAACTGTTATAAATTGCAAAGTGATGCTCTCTTTAATCCTTTTCGGAAGCTTTATCGTTACTTTCAATGATGACTCGAGCCACCTCATTTCTCACAGGAAAACAACATCAACTTTGTGACCCAAAAGAGGACATGTTAGCTTGGAATCATAGTGGAGGCAAGAATTTATAGAAGGGTTGAAATAGCCAATTAATGGAAGAGGAAAGATTATGAGAAGGGGATAAATCTCAAAGGTGTTGTTAAGTTAAGCGATTTTACTTTTAGTTAGCCGTTGATTCAAATGACAAGACAAACACCTCCATAGTTATCATGTATTTCATGTTTGCTGTAAAAGTGACAACATCCTATTATGGAGAATCCAAAGTGATATTTTTCACTGTCTAAGCATGAGCACTGATTATTAAAACGATACAATCCAGAAATAGTTAACTAATAGATATGTCCATATTCTTTCATTAAAAAGGAAAAAAATGCTGACAGAAATAGAGCACAAGAAACCTCCCATCAGAATGACAAATTTACCTAAGTGGAGGCTGTCATCAACTTTGTTTATTACTATATGATGAAATGCAAAGATATTACAAGAAATTCAAAATGGGTTTTGTACCAACGATATTTTCATCGAACAGTGTAATGGCCAACATCACATCAACGGTCTCATTTGGCAGCTTCAACTTCATCAGAGTTCACGGCTACCCCATTTGGGGTATCATCTGGCCGAAGCTGAGAAGAAATTTCATCTATAGCCGCGTTCAATTGTTCAATCTTAGTAGACAATACTTTCCGTGTTTTCTGCAAATCAAGTTAAGCAAATTTTGTGAGCCATTAATGATATACTCACTTAAAACCAACAAGTTGCAGCAAGAAGAACAAATGTAACATAAGGGTATCCCAGGACCAATTCATTGCTTAATACTAGGCCCAATTCTATATAAATTTTTGCAACCAAATGGTTGGTTACAACTGATTTGAGCATAGAAATCATTATACAGATTTGGTAAACATGTCCATGATAATATTGATTAGAATTTGAAAAATTAATCCCCATTCAAGTGAGTTCATTTCCAGATATAAGGCCAATAGCAGTTCTTGTGCCTCCAAGTAAAAGAAGAAAGCAAGCATGGCAAGGACTCTTTATAAGATAAACCTGTAGGATGAAACAAATGGCAAGCACTGCTCACCTCTAAAGCCTTTTCTTCATCATATATGAACTTTGGCAGTTTTCTCATCAACTCCTTCCTCTCAGTTCCAGTTAAAGCATTGCTGATCTATGAAAGAGTAAAAGAGCACATGATATATTCAAGTTCAAGCAACAAGTGAAATCCTGATTTGCAGTTGCAGAACATAAATATTTTTAAGAAAATCATTATGCGCATCGTGCTATCTTAAAGATTTTAAAGATATTAGTGCCAAGCGCTTTTAATTATGCTGCATGCTTTGTTAACTGTATAAGTAAGAGGCATTAACAAATTAAATTTCCTTATATGGCCATATAAATGACGACATCCCGGGAAAGACAGATATCTTTAAGGCCCTGATCCTGTTGAAAACCAAAATGTATGTCACGGTAACAAATACTACCTGAGGTGCATACACACAGCCAAGAGCTCCAACAATCAATCCTCCCAAGATAAAGCCACCAACAAAGATGCTAGCACTGTTGGGCCTTCCACCATCACTGTAGTTCAAGAATATGTAGTGGTTTAAATTAAGATCGTTTCATATGTTGCTTCTTAAAAAATAAAAATAAAAAATCATATGTCAAATTTACTTTTATTTTTGGACACAATATGTCAAATTTACTTAATCAAAATACATGATAGATTCAAGCATAATTGGTGTTTATCATTTCTTGCTTGTATCAGTTGTATGCTCCTGTTTATTATTTGTGATGGCAATATGAAGGAATCTAGTGATCTACAGTTTAATCTATAAAAAAACTACTTTCCACTATAAACATTAAAATAATATCGCCGATTAATTTTGGTAAGAATGTAATGGACATGGAAGCTTTCAAAATATGTTGTTTACCCGGAAACTTTACCATATATGTATCTCTCTCTAAAATGTTCCCGTGAGTGAATGAAATAATAAAGAAAAACTATTTATCAACTCCAAGTTGATATATTTTGAGTTACTTGCAGTAGAGCAATGAAACACATAACATAACCATGGTAATTATAGTATAAAGAAACAACTAATATTTAAGACATTTATAAGCAATAGCCCTGTTTGGATAAACAAATTAATTTGCAAAATATAAAGGTAAATTGTTTTTCATAAGCTATCTTGGAGAGGTTGTGAAAATAAGCTGAAAACAGGTTATAAACATATGATAAGTTGTTTTAGAAATAGCTGAAATAAGAAAATGAGAGAAAAGAAGAGGGAGGGGGGGGGGGGGGGCCCTAT